>Ga0172369_10000152_pt1 | contig 97075 bp, 81 predicted proteins | sample LakKiv25m_FD_114539 | JGI IMG/M metagenome (GOLD analysis project Ga0172369, IMG submission 114539) | Freshwater microbial communities from Kabuno Bay, South-Kivu, Congo - kab_022012_11.25m | ecosystem: Environmental > Aquatic > Freshwater > Lake | place: Democratic Republic of the Congo... | reverse complement strand
GGTATGGGTATCGTATGTATAGATATCGTATCCAGCCCTGGCCTGCCACATCGCGTCAGGTTTGGTGGGGAAACCAGGAAGCGCATCATACCAGCTGATCAAGCTTTCGATTTTCACCTTTTTCGTGGTGGCGGTGATCGGTTGCCGCTCTCCACGTAGAGTAGCGGGCAGCGGGAACCAGGCGCCGACCGGGTAATCGGGGTTGGCAGGATAACTGGTGTTGTTCGTAAAGCCCTTCAACTGTCCGAATTGGATGTAGTTATTGGCGGTATCGATGTCGAAAGCCTGATCCAACCGGCTGAGCTCCTGCGCATCACCGCTGGGCGGCGGGCAGCCGGCGACACAGAAATTCGACAGGCCCCACTGGATCGACGCGCCTTCGGTGAGTTCACCCTCGACCATGAAGGTGCAATACCTTCCGCAGGCCGCTCCGGTGCCCATCCAGGAAGGACCAAACCCCATTTCGGAGGCGATCGACATCAGTACACCATTACTGATATTACAGGTTTTCGTACTCTCAGAAAACGAGACGCCGGTCGTATAGATCGGGTTCCACATGGCCTCCAGCAGGTTGTTGAAATCGGCGGCCTTGACTTCCGAGAAGTCGAGATAGAAGCGACCGTAGCCGCGCGGGATGTTGTACCGGCTCATGCCGGCGCCGATTGCCCGGCCTTTCAGCAGGCTGGCGTGCCCGTCGAGGAAAGAGACCACGGCCCCGCCCGTGTGGCGTTTATCGCAATTCGAGCCTTTTGAAAAACTGTTGACGGTGTAGGATTTCGGGAAGGGATTGACCCAGAGATCATGCGCAACAATCCCGGAGGACGCTTCGGTCATTCCCTTCAGATCGGTGGTCAATTCGACGGTGGTGGGGTCTTCGATACTCCCCAACGCCACGCAAGACTGCTCTCCTCCTTCACCGACGTCATAGAGGAAGGCATTCATCCCATAGTCGGGATCACTGGGGACGCCGGCATGGCTGTTTGACGGGCAGTCAAACAGTTTGGCATCGCTGGTCATGCCGGTGGCCGCGATCCAGTCGGACGGCAGCGGCAGCGACTCATCATTATCCTGGGCAGCGCTCATGATAACGATGGCCAACTGTCGCTGGTGAGCAAGGCAGGTATTTTGACGTGCCTTCTCACGTGCCTTGGCAAAGACCGGGAAAAGAATTGCTGCTAAGATCGCGATAATGGCAATCACAACAAGCAGCTCGATCAACGTGAACCCTCGTGGGGTTCGAGTACGTTTTCTGGTCCCGCATGGAGCCATACGTCTTACCTCCTTCTGGTTCAAATGCGCTGTGTGCAGCGTACGTGTTTTCTCGGCCGTCAGGTCATCACCGTAATCCAAGGAGGCAGCGACTGTTGTCAGAGTAAGTTAACTTGTTTACCTCGATATTTACTGGCAAAGGGCAGCGTATAGTGCAACAGGGATGCGGTAGTTCAATACTGCGTTCGTCACAGTCAGGTTAGGTGCATCAGGGCTATCCAACAGGTTGACCGGTGTTATTGTTCGCGAGTGGCAGGACGATACACGATACAGTGATTAGGAATCCGATTCACACACGGCCACTGCTTACCAATTGCACCAGGTAAACTTGTTTACCCAGATGCCTGCTACCGAAACTGTGATCTTAACCTAGCAACAGCTACTGCTCGTCGATGACAAAGATACCTTATGATTACGCCGATTACGGAGCCCTCAGGCTTGGTGCCCACAACGTTTTGCCTAGAGCTAATACTATTTAATACCTAAGTGTCAAATATGTCAATAACTATAGGGAAAGTGAGCGAAAGATTTAGTATTTAAAAATATCTTATTAATTAACATGGAGTAGACCTTTTTAGTCGACAGCAGGGATACACGGATTCTCGCCGGAAGACCGCCCGGTGGGCCCCGGCGCTGCCATCTCGGCGTGGGGATATGATAAAAATTCTAACAATACATAAGTGGAATAATACCATCAGCAGCAAATGACGGGGGAGGGTGATCATCGTGCCGTGTCTGCGCCTGGTCGAGGTTGGCAACGAAAAGGCGCCCGGCACGAGGCCGGGCGCCATGGGGTCGGAACCAGGGGAGGGATCAGGCTTGCTCCTTGCCCTCTTCGCTCACGCCGCCGCGCTTGGAGAAGCTGATGGCGATGATGAGCACGATAAGCGCCAGGGCGGTCACCACCCACTTGCTGACTCCATGCCCCGGTAGTTGGGCGACCACGGCGCTGGGCGCCACCAGGATGGCGACCAGGTTCATCACCTTGATCATCGGGTTCAGCGCCGGGCCGGCGGTGTCCTTCAGCGGGTCCCCGACGGTATCGCCGATAACGCCCGCCTTATGGGCTTCGGAGCCCTTGCCGCCCAGGAAGCCGTCCTCGATCTTCTTCTTGGCGTTGTCCCAGGCGCCGCCGGTGTTGCTCATGAACACGGCCATGAGCTGGCCGACGAGGATGCAGCCCGCGAGGAAGCCACCCAGCGCATAAGCGCCGAGCCAGAAGCCGACGAGGATGGGGGAGAAGACGGCCAGCAGGCCGGGGCCAAGCAGCTCGCGCTGTGCCGCGGTCGTGGAGATGGCCACGCAGCGGGCGTAGTCCGGCTTGCCATATTCACCCACACCGGTGTATTCCCAGATGCCCGGGATGGTCTTAAACTGGCGGCGCACTTCTTCCACCAACTGCACCGCGGCGCGGGAGACCGCGCGGATGGCGAAGCTGGAGAAGAGGAACGGGATGGCGCCGCCGATGAGCAGGCCGACGAACACGTCCGGCAGGTTCACCTGGATGTTTTTCACCAGGATGGACGGGTCGCGGGTCGCCACCGTGTCCAGGAACGAGCGATACAGTGACACGGCCGCGATGACGGCGGTGGCGATGGCAAAGCCCTTGGTCAACGCCTTGGTGGTGTTGCCCACCATGTCCAGGCGCGCCACCACGTTGTGGGCCGGTTTGTTCTCAGTGCCGTCGGCGTTCTTCAACGCGCCGGACATCTCGAAGATGCCGTTGGCGTTGTCGGAGATGGGGCCGTAGGTGTCCATTGCCAGCACGTAGCCGGTGGTGGCCAGCAGGCCGAGACCGGTGAGCGCGATGGCGTAGGCGGCGAACGCCGGCTGGCCGGCGAAGATGATATAGGCGCCGTAGATGGTCGCGGCGATGGCGACGATGCCCCACACGGAGGATTCCAGACCTTCCGCCAGGCCGGAGAGGATGAGTGTCGCCGGACCGGTTTTGGCCGCCGAGGCGATCTCAGTGACCGGCTTTTTATCGTCGGCGGTGAAGTATTCCGTCAGTTTCGCGATGACGAAGGTCAGCACGATGCCGAGGGAGGTCGCCACGAAGGCCAGCCACCAGAAACGGCCGACCAGCGCGGCCAACTCGGCGTTGGCGCCCGCCGGCACGACAGGCAGCGTGCCAAAGGTGTTCATGCCCGGCGCGAAGACGATATAGGACACCAGCAGGAAGCCGAGGGCGGCGATGGCGATCGACACATACTGGCCGACGTTGATCGGGTGCATCGGGTTCATGTTGGGGTCATCTTTGCCCTTCACCGCCATGATGCCGATGATGGAAGCCACCACGCCGACCGCGCGAATGAGGAGGGCGTAGATGACCAGCTTCAACGTGAAGATGGAGGTGAAACTGGCAGCGGCGGCGCCGACGCCGAGGGTGCCAAAGCCGCTGGCTGCCAGCGTGCCGCCCACCGCGGCCGCCAGAATGATGGCGGCGACCAGGGTGACTTCATAGGATTCGAACACGTCCGCGGCCATACCGGCGCAGTCGCCCACGTTGTCGCCGACGTTGTCGGCGATGGTGGCGGCGTTGCGCGGATCGTCCTCGGGGATGCCGGCCTCAACCTTGCCGACCAGGTCGGCGCCCACGTCGGCGGCCTTGGTGAAGATCCCACCGCCAACGCGCATGAACAACGCGGCCAGCGATCCGCCGAAGCCGAAGCCGACAAGCACGAACATCGCGTTCTCTTTGAAGACGAAGAAGGTGATGGTGGCGCCGAGCAGCCCGAGGCCGACGGTGAACATACCGGACACCGCGCCGGCCTGGAAGGCCGTTTCCAGCGCGCGTTTGAAGCTGGACAGCGCGGCGTTGGCCACGCGGACGTTGCCGCGCACCGCCACGCCCATGCCCACGTAACCGGCCAGGTAGGACGCAGTGACGCCAAGCACGAAGGCCAGCGCGACGCCGAGGGCCAGGACGTTGGCATTCACGCCTTCAATACCGGCATACTGATTTTGATACAGGAAGAAGAGGCCGGCGCCGATGACGATCACCAGCGGGATCATCGTCTTCACCTGACGGGCCAGGTAGGCCATAGCGCCTTCCTGCACCGCGGCGGCCACACCCTGCATGCGCTCACTGCCGGGATCCTGCGCCAAGGTCTTCTTCAGCCAGAAGGCGCCGAAGATCAGCGCGAGAATGGCGGCGCCCAGCACGATCAGCAACGCGGGCACCGCGGTATTCGACCAGGGCAACTGGATGGCTTCACCACCGGCGGATTCCGACTTGGGCGCCGTGGCTTGTGTCTGCACCACCGTGCCCGGATCAACTTCCGGGCGGTCGGCGGGTGAGCCGGCAAGCGCCGATCGCCCGGGCGCCATGGTAGACGCATCCTGGTTGACCGCCGTAGAAGCCGCATTAGTCGGCTGCTGGCCAAGCAATTTCGGACCGGCAATAATCCCGAACGCCATCACCAGCACCAGGATGCCGAGCATCCAGACTGGCAAGCGACGCTTCGCCTTTCGCCGAATGGGCTTAATTGGGAGTTGCGACGACATGATGTTGTTATACCTCCTCAGATACTTAGGGGGGTGTCGTTCCCCTGTTGGAAGAGCGTAAGCCCTTCTCGCGATACGATCAGATACGTTTCGGGGTGTCGTTCCCCAGGTGGGAAGGGACGACCTTCCCGATACACAATCAGCTACTTGCCGGGAGACAGCCCCCGATACAGAAAGGGATCAAGCCTTTCCCGGCACACAACACGACGGGCCGCATGCGCATGGCATCCTGCCCGTCGTGACGTTCCGTCCTTATTCCGTTGTCAGGCCCCCAGCACCTTGACCAGCTCGATCATCTCCGGGTCCAGGGGCTTATCTTTCGACCACACCTCTTCAAGCGCGGTGGTGACAATGCATTCGTTCTGTTCGCCGACCAGCACACCGCTTTCGCCGGCCTTGAGAAACCTGACGGCATACGCACCGAGCTGGCTGGCCAGCACGCGGTCCGCCGCGGAGGGCGTGCCGCCGCGCTGCACGTGACCGAGCACGGTGGCGCGCGTTTCGTAGCCCGTCGCCGCTTCCACCTGTTCGGCCAGCTCGAGGCCGTGGGCGGCGCCTTCCGCCACCACGATCAGGTAGGATTTCTTCCCGCGCCGATAGCCGCGCTGGATCACGTCGACGACTTCTTCCAGCTTCCACGGCAGCTCGGGCACCAGCACCGCTTCCGCCCCGCCGGCGATGCCGACGTGCAGGGCGACGAACCCGCGCGAGCGGCCCATCACTTCGATGATGAAGATGCGGTCGTGCGAGGTGGCGGTGTCGCGCAGCCGGTCGATGCTCTCCAGCGCGGTGTTCACCGCCGTGTCGAAGCCGATGGTGTAATCAGAACCGTAGAGATCGTTGTCGATGGTGCTGGCCACGCCGACCACCGGGAAATCGGCCTTGGTCGACAGCTCGTAACTGCCGTGCTGCGAGCCGTTGCCGCCGATCACCACCAGCCCGTCGATGCCTGCCTGGTGGAGATTATCCACCGCCCGCGCGAAGCCCTCCGTCGTCTTGAATTCGAGGCTGCGTGCGCTGTGCAGGACGGTGCCGCCCTGGTTGATGATGCCGGACACCGAGCCGGTGTCCATGAGGATGAAGTTGCCTTCCACCAAGCCTTGATAGCCACGGCGGATGCCGATGACCTCCATGCCTTCGCTGATGCCGGTGCGCACCACCGCGCGGATGGCGGCGTTCATGCCGGGGGAGTCGCCCCCACTGGTCAGGACAGCAATGCGCTTCATAGGTCGGTCCTCTCCATGTGACGTTTACAGGCGGTAATACTCCCGGTACGCCGTCACCATGGCGATAAAATTTTCCGGCGGCACACCGTGATGGATGCTGTTGCTGCTCGCCAGCATAAAGCCGGACCGGTCGCCGAACCGGTCGAGCACCGCACGGGTTTCGTCCCGCACATCGGCGGGCGTGCCATGACAGAGCGTCTCCACGCTGTCCACGCCGCCGATCAGGCACACCGCGTGGCCGTAGTCCGTCCACAGCCGGTCGATATCCATGCCGGCGAAGGTGTCGAGCCCGACATACGCCTCCGCGCCGGATTCCAGCAGAAAGGCATCGGCGATGGGCCAGATGCAGCCGCCGGAGGCGATATACGCCCGCGCGCCCTGCGCATGCCAGGAAGCGATCTGCTCGCGGATGCCCGGCAAGATGAACCGCCGGTAATGCGCGTCGGAAAGCAGCGACGTCCCCTTGCCCCCGACATGCCCGCCCGCGCCCAGAATGGCCACGCCTTCCGCAATCGCCTGCGTCCCGATGCGTACCGCGTGGTCGGTCATCAGCCGGAAATACGCCAGCGCCGATTCCGGATAACACGCGAGCAACTCGAGATGCTGCTGCGCGCTCATCAGGTAATTGCGCATGACGAGCGGCAGGTCCAACCCCAACTCCGCCTGCCGCATGCGGATACGCCGGATCACCGCGAAGGTGCTGCCGTCGATCCCAGCGGGCGGTTGCGCGCGCAAGAGCTCTTCCGCATACCGGTCGAGATCGGCGGGCTGAGCGGCCGCGCTGTTGTAGGTGATTCCGGTCTCCGGATCATACGTGACAACGTTGCCACCGCAGCGCCATTGATTCACGCCCATTCGTTCGGGCCGGAACGCTGCCGGATAGTTTTGATCGACGGAGATCCAGTCCAATCCCGCGGCCAGCGCCAGATCGATCCGGTCCTGTGCTTCCCGCGCGACCAGCTCCTCCCAGCTCCCGTCGGCCAGCCCGTCCAGCCACAGCGGCTCGCTGTGCACCGGCGTCTTCCGCTCGAGGATCGCCTCCGCGCAGCGGGTATCGATCACCAGTTCGCCGAACGGGATGCGGTCGGCAGCCCGGCGGTCGAAGGCGGCGGTGATGCGTTCACGACTGGTCACGATGTTTTCCGTTTGGAGCGCGGGCGCCTCGCCCGCACGTGTTACATGCGGGCATACACGCGGGCGGGACGCCCGCGCTCCAGTTGATTACTCTTCGCCGCGCTTGGCCATGCCGCCGCCGAGGCCTTCCTTGCTGCCGGACTTGGCGGATTCCGCCTTGCCGGTGGAGCCGAAGAGGCGGATGTATTCGCGCGTTTTGGCGACCACGGCCTTGCGGGCGGGGTCGAGCAGTTTGCGCGGGTCCTTCTCGCCCGGGCGCTTCGCGGCGGTGGCCAGCATCGCCTTGTTGAATTCCATGCTCAGCGCGGTGGCGACGTTGATCTTGGTGTAGCCGACCTTGATGGCGTCCAGCAGCGAGCCCTCGCCCGGCAGCAGCTCCACACCCTTGGCTTCCGCGTCTTTGCGGTCGATGAGCACGCCCGAGGAGCCATGGCTGACGATGGGCACATTGGTCGCCTCGTAGATCTCTTTCAGGCGATCGACGCGCAGCGGCCAGATATCCAGCCACAGCCCGTGCACCGAGCCGACGGCGGCGGCGAGGAAGTCCACGCCGCTTTCATCGACAAAGCGCTTGGCCTCTTCCGGCTTGGCGATGTGCGATTCCACGGTGGGGCCGATCTTCTTGCGCAGGATTTCGAACTGCGCGGGGATCTCCAACGCGCGGATTTCAGCCATTTCGGTATCGGAGAGCAATCCCTCGATGGTCAGCACCGAGCCGATCTCAGCTTCCACCGGCAGCCCGACGGCATGGCAGATCTCCACGATCTTCCGCGTCACCGCGATGTTCTCTTCGAGGGGCAGATCGTGCCCGTCGAACATCAGCGAGGTGAAGCCGGCGCGCAGGCATTTCACGTTCTGCTTGTAGTCGGTGCCGTGGTCAAGGTGCAGCACGACCGGCACGCTGGCGTGGTTGGCCAGCACTTCGGCCATGGCGGTGATCATCTCCAGCCCGGCGTATTTGATGGCGCCCTGGCTGGCCTGGATGATGACCGGCGCCTGCTCTTCTTCGGCGGCGGTGACGATGGCTTGCGCCATTTCCATGTTATTCAGGTTGAAGGCGCCGACGGCATAGCCCTCTGCGCGCGCTTTCAACAACACGTCTTTACTGCTAACGAGTGGCACGATGTACTCCTTTTCCGTTCTGGAAGAATGGAAGGGTGGAAGATTGGAAGAATGTCCAATGCATCCAACCGATCCTTCTTTATCGCATAATGGTTGACAAAACCAACAATCGATTTAGCGCTCAGCGGTTATGCTTTTTGTGCAATGATAATCAGCCGCGGCGCGTCCAGCGTCAGCGCTTCGCCGCGAAAGCCGCCATGGCGCTCGACGATGGTGAAGCCCGCGTCGCGCAGCAGGGCGGTCAGCTCCGTGCAGGTATACACCCGCACGCTGTGGGTGAAGCTGCGCCGGCCACGCTCGTCCAGCAGCAACTGCCAGTGCGTATAGCGCCCGGTCGCGACGTCCCACGTCCACTCGCTGATCACCAGTGTGCCGTCCGGCAGACGCTTCCAGCTCCGGGGTTGCGCATTGCGGATCATCGCGTCACGGTTGGCCACGTCCATCACGAACCAGCCGCCCGGACGCAGCACGCGCGCCACTTCGCGCAGGATGCCGGCGTTTTCCGCGTCGGAAAAGTAGCCGAAGGCGGTGAACAGGTTCACCACGGCATCGAACGTCTCCGCGAAGGGCAGCCGCCGCATGTCGCCGCGCACGAAATGCACGCCGGCGCCGGTCGAATTCGCCTTTCGCAGCAGGTTGAGCTGATAATCCAGCCCCACCATGCGGAATCCGCGCGCCGCCAGCGGTTTTGCGTGGCGTCCCTGGCCGCACGCCAGGTCCAGCACCAACCCATCGGGCGCCACCCGGCTCGACAACGCGGCCGCGACGAACTCGACCTCGGGGTCCGTACGCTCGCTGGGGAACTGGTATAAGCGCAGGTACTCGTCACCGAAGTATTCGGTCACCCAGGCGGCTTCGGTATCTTCCAGCGGACGCACGATTTCACCCCACGTTTCGTGATGTGTGCTGACGCACACAAACCGTGACATTATACCGGGAATCGGCCACTCGTAGCAAGGCCTCTTTCGAGTGGTCTGGAGGCTCTCCGGGGAATCGGATTAAATATTTTTGCTATCTGACAACGATATCTGTAAATTTACAGTGATATTGGGTAAAACTGCAACAATATTGAATGAGATGTCATTGGTAAACACCAATATTTTATCAGAAGTGTCAGGTATATCGGTATCAATTTTTCTTGCCGGGAGATGCCATGTCGCGCCTCATTGTGATCATTGAAGACGATGCCAAAGTTGGTGAATTAGTTGCACGCTATCTTGAGCGCGAGGGGTTTGCCGTCATCACCGCGGTCAGCGGTCGGCTTGGCTTGGCGGAAGTCACGGAGCGCCGGCCGGAGCTCGTCCTGTTGGATGTGAACCTTCCCGATATTGACGGGTGGTCCATCCTGCGCCGCCTGCGCGACAATCTCGCCTGGCAGCCCGCGGTGATCATGCTTACCGCGCGCAGCGACGAGCCGGATCGTCTGCTCGGGCTCGACCTCGGGGCTGACGATTACGTCATCAAACCCTTCAGCCCGCGTGAGGTGGTGGCGCGTGTGAAGGCGGTGCTGCGGCGCGCCGTGCCCGCGCGCGAATCGCAGGAAGCCCTGCTGTTTTCCGGCTTGCGCATCGACCTGGCAGGCCGGACGGTCTGGCGTGATGAAATGCCGGTTGAGCTGACGCCGAAGGAATTCGACTTACTGGTCGAGCTGGCGCGCCAGCCGGGTCGTGTTCTCCCCCGTCTTGCGTTGTATGACGTGGTGTGGGGTGACGACGCTCAGGGTGATACGCACACGCTGGATGTCCACATCAATCGCCTGCGCCGTAAGCTGGCGGGCAATGATGGCCGTGCGTTTGTGCGCACCATCCGCAGCATCGGCTTCAAGTTCGAGGCCACTGACGATGCCCCATAAACCAACCCTGACTGCCCTCATCATTCGTCGTTACCTGTGGGCCGCGCTGCTGACCCTCGGCTTGATGCTGCTGGCGATCCTGATGCTGACGGACATCGTCATGATGCGCAGCCGCCGGCACGCGCTGGCCGAGCAGCTCTTCGCCATCGAGAATGCCGACGATGCCATGCTCATGCTTTATGACGCCGGCGGCGCCGCCAAAACTCACGCCGGCTCGCTGATCCTGGATGCCCAGGGGCACTGGTCGCCGGGGCAACCGGACGGGCCGCCGGCCAGACCGTCCCCGCGCTGGAACCTGGCACAGCGCGTGCTGAGCGAGGGGGCGCTGCGCGGCACCGGACGCCTGCCATGGGTGGACGAGCCGGTGGTGTGGGCGGCGCGCAAACTGGAAAATCCCGACGGCGACCCGGAGATCGTGGTGGCCTGGGAGCAGGTCAGCGCCGTCCGCATCGCGATGCAGCCCATCTACTTCTCGGCCGTGCTGGCCACCCTGCTCGCGTTTGGTGTCAGCACGGCCGTCGCACTGAACACCGTCAAAGGCGTACGCGGCGTCTTGGATAATATCGCGCAATCCAGCGGCCGCATGGCCGCGGGGGATTTCCGGATGCGCCTGCCTGCCCAACCCGCCGAAGAGCTGGATCGCGTCTCCTCCTCCATCAACCAATTGGCGCATGACCTGGCACAGACGACGGATGACCTGCACGACCAGCACGCGCAGCTGCTGCGCCTGGAGGGATTGCGGCGCCAGTTCGTCGCGGATGCTTCGCACGAGTTGCGATCGCCGCTCACTGCCATGCGCGTGACACTGGAAGCGTGGCAGGACGGCGTGCTGCGTCCGGAGGAGCAGCCGGAGGCGTTGGTGGAATTGCACCGGGAGACGGAACGGCTCGGGTCACTGGTGACCAAGCTGCTGGACTTGTCGCGTATCGAGACCGGACGCGAGATCGTATCGCTCGAAACCGTCGATGTGCAGGCGATTGCCCAGCAAGTCCGCCGGGGTTTCCGCGATGGACCTGGGGCGGCGGTCGAGTTGGCGCTGCCCGCAGATCTGCCGCCCGTGCTGGCGGATGCCGACGCCATCTTCCGCATCCTGCAGAACCTGGTCGAGAATGCGTGCCGCTTCACCCCGCCGGACGGCAGCATCCGCATCTGGGCGGAGATCGAAGGTGAGTCGGTGCGACTGGGCGTCACCGACACCGGCGCCGGCATCCCGCCGGAGTTCCTGCCGTTCATTTGGGATCGCTTCGCTCGCGCGCCGTCAGCGCGATCCGAAGGGAAAGCCGGCAGCGGCCTCGGGCTGGCCATCGTCAAGGCGCTGGCGGCGACGATGGGCGGTGAAGTGGGCGCCGACAGCACGCCGGGCGTCAGCACCACCATCTGGGTGCGCCTGCATGCCGCCGAGCAGGCAATTATCGCTGAGAAGTTGTCATTGGCGTAAGTTCCCGTTGAAGTTCCGGAGAAGTTCGGGCGGTATCCTTCAAGTGTCAAAGGTGATACACACCTTGCATATCTGGATTACGGTCTCTCATGCGGTGTCTGATGAGAAACAGTTCTCCAGATAGATACTCGAATGGAGGATATACCCATGAAGAAACTGGTCGTTTTCCTGATTGGCATCTCGATCCTGCTGGCTGTGAGCGCCGGCTTCGCGCAGACCGCACCGAAGCCCAAGCCGGCCACTCCGAAGCCGGCCGTCACCATGCACCGAGCCGTTGCGCCGAAGCCGGCGGTCGCCCCGATCGCGAAACCGAAGCCCGCCGCGGTCAAGTCCGTTGCCGCCAAGCCGGCCGCGAAGCCCGCGTCGAAGACCGTGAAGCACCATGTCAAGGCCCATCGCCGGCACCATGTGCGCCATGCTGTCCGCGGCAGCCAGATTCGGAAAGTCACCCCGAAGCGGGTTGCGCCGAAGCCGGCCGCGCAGAAGACCGAGAAGAAGTAAATAGCGTCGAGATTATACGGTTGTCTGTGAAGCTTCACCCCTCGCTTGGTCCATGGCGAGGGGTGAAGTTGTATGAGCAGGGCGTATAGAGGTGGCGGGGGATCAACTCCGCTCAACACTCTCGAGCCAGTGCGCGAGCTGCGGATGCTGCGAACTGTGCGCCACCATGCGCGGGGTCAGTCCTTCCAGGGTTTGCATTTTAGCATCCCCATGAAATTTCAGCAGCATGCGGATGATGTTCTCATGTCCCTGCTGCGCCGCGCAATGCATTGCCGTGTAGCCTCGCCGATTGCCGGCATTGACCGGCGCGCCGGCGCGCAGTAAAGCATTCACCACGCGCGTGTGCCCGTGCACCGCGGCGTAATGCAGGGGCTGGCATCCATCCAAATCTTCGAGATCCAGGCGCGCGCCGGCATCGATCAGCGCCACCACCATGCCGGTATGCCCTTCGCGGGCGGCAATGTGCAGGGGGGTGTGGTGGTGGGCATCGGTGATATCGAGCGACAGGCCTTGCCCGACGGCCTGTGAAATTACGCCGAGCATCGCGTGTTGCGCTGCCCGGTGCAGTACGGTCATGCCATCCTCGTTATGGTTCGTGTCGATCATCGTGGCACGAGACACCATTTCCACTTCCTCCCATCGATTTCCGTGATGCCTACACTTTGATGCGGCCCTAATTGCTGCATCTGCCGAACACTCCTATACCGTTCCATGACTGGACCCCTTCCAAACAGGCCGGTGCAGGAAAAGCCGGACGAAAACGCATGCCGGTATGATCCTGGTGGCAGCGTTAAGCTGTGCACTGAGTGCATTATCGGTTGAATGTGCATTGAAGCACAGGGGCGGCTTCGCCGTAACCAAACACGATATTTGCGCGCAGTGGTGAGAAACCGGTGATTATAAACACAAGGGCCGTTGCCGCAGTGTCACCGTGGGGAATCAATTACGAAAGTTAACGTAAAAAATGTCGGGCGCCGGTGAGGATTAGCTGCGCGGCGATGGAGGCGAGCATGAGCCCGGTGAGCTTGCTTAAGATACTCAACCCGACCGTGCCCAGCCGCCGTTCGATGGGCGTGGCCAGCAGCAGAAAGGCGCAGACGGTGAGCACCGCGCCGATCATGGCGCCGCTCGCCACCAGTTTCTCATGCGCGGAGGCCATCTCCGCCCCCATCACCAGCAGCACGCCGGTGGTGGCCGGGCCGACCATGATGGGCATGGCCAACGGCACCACGGCGATATCATCGCCGCTGTCCGCCGGAGAATCCGTACCCGTGCGCCCGTAAACCAGCGAGATGGCGGAAAGGAAGAGGAGCACGCCGGCGCCGATTTTGAAGGCGTCCAGCGTGACGCCGAACACCGCGAAGATATACCGCCCGAAGAAGAAGAGCACGAAGACGATAACGGTGACCGCGCCGGCGACCTTCAACGCCAGCCGGTGCCGCGCCGCTTCATCCTGCTGCCGGGTAAGCGAGAGGAAGACCGTCAACACGAAGAACGGGGTGAGAACGAAGAACACCCGGAGATAGGTATCGAAAAAGAGTCCCATTTCACTGTCCAATCATGTGATGGGCTCATAGTAGTCGGGATTCGGGGATAGGGCAAGAGGCCGGTTCACTCCCACTCGAATACAGGTAAGCGGCGGAAGCGAGATTCTCAGTCTGGAAGGAGGCGAGAGCCCCGCCGATGAAAGGTACGCTTACCTATATACGAGCGGGGCTCTCGCCTCCTTCCAGACTGAGAGTCTCGCTTCCGCCGCTTACTTATGGGACATTACACCCACTCGATGGCGAACAGTTCGGCACAGCGCAGTTTTACATGCAGCGCGACTGGCTCGTTGTTGGGCAGGTTCAAGGCGGCGCTGCCGTTCCAGGTGACGGTTTTCGCCGTTTCGTCGCCGTGCAGGGGGTCGCAGTCCGCCACCGCGCGGCCGTCTACGCCCACCAGGCCGATGCGTATGTCGCCGGCGCGAGGAGCGCGGAAGTTCACACGCAGCGCCTTGCCGGCGGGCTGCAGCGGTACCGTTTGAAACTCGCCTTCGCGGTCGGCCACTAATGCGCACAGGCGGTCACGCGGCCACCAGGCCCAGCCCATCTTCCAGGCGTCCCAGACGGCGGGGAAGCGCGGGTATTTGTGCGGGTAAGGGGTGCCGGAGTAAGGGGTGGCGATCTTGTCGTCCCCGAAGGGCATCAGGTCCTTGCCGCTGCCCAGGAATTCGCTGTCCCACGCGCCGACCGGCCCGGGGGTGATCACCGGCCCGCCGGGGATGCGCCGCCAGGCGATGCCGTCCGCGCTGGAGTACAACTGGATGTCCGAGCGCTCGGTGTAGCGGTGGTAGAACATCGGAAAGAGCAGTCGGTATTCCGGCAGGCCGGGGTAGGTCGAGTGGCCGTTCAGGTAGATGTCGTCATCCGGCGGGTCGTCCAGCCGCGGCCAGAGCATCTCCTCCACGCCGTCCCAATGCAGGAAGTCATCGGACACCGCGCGTCCCACCCAGCGCCGCCCCTCGCGCATGAGGCGCGTATAGAAGACATACTTGCTGATCTCTTCATCCCAGAAGAAGGTGGAGTCGGTGTCGCTGGGGTGCAGCATGATGGGCTCGTGCACGGCGGTCCAGGTGATGCCGTCCGGCGAGGCGGCGTAATACATGGCGTACTGGTGCTCCGCATTCATGCGGTAATCCCGCAGGTGCGCCGGCAGCTTTTGATACTCCGCGAACCAGCGCGCCCCCACCTCCGGCGGCGGCGCCGAGCAGTAAACGATCTTATACCGCTCCTCTGGTTTCCCGTGCGGGTCGACGAAGAAGGTGAAGCCGTCGAAACCGCGCTGCCCGGCGACGTTGATGTCGCAACGGGTAAATTCTTTCCAGGCAAATCCGTCGCTCGATTCCACCCCGACGACGGTGATAGTATCGGTCACCTTGCCGTGCGCCGCGCTGCCGGAGCCCCACTTCGACTGGCCGCCGGCCTCGAAGTACCAGGATTTATAGCGCCCGTCTTCGTAGATAATACGTCCCCAGCCCCGCCAATCATCTACCGGCTCCGTCTTCTGCGCCGGCTGCGCCACCAGCCGGATGCCGTGCGGCACCGCGGTTTGCTCGGCGTGCATCTCCACCTGCGGCAGCGGCGGGTTGCCCACGCCGTATTGCATGCCGTCCGGCGTCAACCACCGCACGTAACCGCAGTCGATGTCGCGCCAATCGAAAAAGAGGATCTTGCGTCTGGGTTGCATGAGGGGGCACCTCCTTAGCGGTGTTATTACTCGGTTGAGGGAGGAAGTCCTTTTTCGGAGTGCGGCGGCTAGACGCCGCTTTCATTTTGCGTAAGGCTCTCATGCTAATAATACCGATGGGCCTATCTGACCGTTCATGTAGACTGGTAGATAGGCCCATCGTTATTCTACTGTGAACACCTTACGCAGAGTGAAAGCGGTGTCTAGCCACCGCACTCCGAAAATCAGGCTTGCACTTTCGCGCCGACCGCTTTGCGAATGCCGGCCAGCACCCGCTGCGCGTTCGGCTGGAATTCCTGCTCCAGCACGGCGGCCATCGGCGGCGGGCAATCATACGCCGCGACGATCTGCGCGGGGCCTTTCAGGTAGTCGAAGCCGATCTCCTGCATGCGGGCGACGATGTGCTCGGAGAAGCAGCCGGTCTTCGGCGCCTGGTTCACGCAGAGCAGGCGGCCGGTCTTCTTCAGCGAGTTCAGCACCGTCTCCTCGTCCATCGGGATGAGGGTGCGCAGGTCGATCACCTCGCAGGAGATGCCTTCCGCGGCGGCCATCTCGGCGGCTTCCTGGGCGATGAGGATGGGCATCGAGTAGCCGACGATGGTGACATCCGTGCCTTCGCGGCGCACGGCGGCCTGGCCGATGGGCACCAGGTACTCTTCCTCCGGGCAGACGCTCTTCAGGGTATACAGCGACTGGTGCTCGATGAAGACCACCGGGTTGTAGTCGCGGATGGCGGATTTCAGCAGGCCCTTGATGTCATAGGCGGTGCTGGGCGCGATCACCTTCAGGCCGGGGAACATGGTGCAGACGGCCTCCAGGCTCTGGCTGTGCTGGCCGGCATAGCCCTTGCCGCCGCCCACCGTGGTGCGGACGACCATGGGGATCTCCGCCTTGCCGCCGAACATGTAGCGGTTCTTCGCCGCCTGGTTGCCTAACTGATCCATCGCCAGCAGCACGAAGTCGATATACATCAGCTCGCACACCGGGCGCAGGCCGGCCGCCGCGGCGCCCACCGCGGTGCCGACGATGGCGGGCTCGGAGATGGGCGCGTTGAAGACGCGCTCGCGGCCGAAGATGTCGATGATGCCGCGGGTGACCTGGAAGGCGCCGCCGTAGTCGGCCACATCTTCGCCGTAGAGGATGACGCGCTTGTCGTGGATCATCTCCTCGACCAGCGCCTCCGCCACCGCCTGGCGGGCGAAGATCATGCCGTCTTTGTCGCGGCGGACCTTGCGCGGCTCTTTCTCGAGCTGGGTGCGCCATTCCGGCTCCGCGGTGACGCAACAGCGCGGGGAGAAGAGGCCGTCCGTCATCTCCGCGATCACCGGATCGGTGCCCTCGGTGCCCGCCTTCACGCCGGCGGCCTGCACGCGCGCCTTCACGTCTGCCAGCAGCTTCTCGCACTCGTCCTGGCTGGCGATGCCCGCCTCGACGATCTGCTTCACGTAGGTGTCGATGGCGTCCTGCGCCTTCCATGCCGCTTCTTCTTCGCGGGTGCGGTAGGTGTCGCGCAGGTCGGAGAGGGAGTGGCCGAAGTAACGATAGGTTTCGCACTCGATCCACACCGGGCCGTCGCCCTTGCGGCACAGCTCCACGCCGCGGGCGATGGCGTCGCGCACGGCCAGCACGTTCATGCCGTTCACCACTTCGGCGTGCATATTGTCGCGGGCAAAACCGGCGGCGCGCTGGGCCAGGTAATCGATGCCCGTCACTTCTTCATCCTGCTGGCCGGTCATGCCGTACTGGTTGTTCTCCACCAGGAAGACGATGGGGCAGCCCTTCTTGAACTGGTCCTGCGCGGCGAAGTTCATCGCTTCGGCGGCAATCCCGTTATTGACGGAGCCGTCGCCGAAGAAGCCGACCACCACCTGGCCGGTTCCCAGCTTCTCCGCCGCCATGGCCGCGCCCACCGCGATGGCGTAGGAGCCGCCGACGATGGCGTTGGCGCCCAGGTGCCCGACGTGGAAGTCGGCGATGTGCATGCCGCCGCCACGGCCGCGGCAGTAACCCTCTTCCTTGCCGAACAACTCGGCGAAGGTTTTGAAGAGGTGCAGGTCGATGGCGCGCTCGAGGATAGCCTCGCGGGTCTCGCCTTTCGCCGCCGCCAGCTCATTCGCCGGCAGGCCGGAGATCTCCATCCACGCCAGCAATTCTTCCTTGTTCATCTCCAGCAGCGCGAAGTAGGCCTTGGCGACGCCGTGGCCGTGCCCGCGGTGGGTGGAAGTAATGTAGTCGGTCTTATGGATGGTGCTCAGCGCGCCCACCGCCACCGCCTCCTGCCCAATGGACAGGTGGCTGGCGCCGACGAACTTGAAGCCTTCCTTCGGCGCCCACTTGCCGTCCTTCATGTCGACGATGCACTCTTCGAAGCTGCGGATCGTCTGCATGATGGTCAGCAGGTTGACGGCATCCTCGCGAGAGAGGCCGGCGGCCAGCTCGTCTTTCAGGCTGCGCTGAAACTGGAATTTCGGAATCGGCGGCATGGTAATTTCGCCGGGCGTGAAGATGGGAAGCACGCAACATTCTTTCATCGCTCAAGAGCTCCTCAACTGTGATATTCAGGATATACCGCGGCGCCGACTCTTTTCCTGCCGGAATCCGTGCGTATTTCCGCCGGACCGGCCGTCGTTCGCTCGCTTTTGCGCGCACATGTGCGCTTGACATGTGGAGTATACCTGTTAAAATGAGCATAGTCAAGCAGGAAATGTGCAAAAACGAAAATGTCTCTTACCACGACCGACACTTTTAAAGAAGAGCGCTGGCAAGCCATCCTGACACTGTTGGCGGAGCACGGCCGCATCCGGGTGAACCACCTGGCGGAGCGGCTGGGCGTCTCCGAGGCGACCGTGCGGCGGGACCTGGAGGCGATGCAGGCACGCGGGTTGCTGCAGCGTACGCACGGCGGAGCGATGCTGCCGCCGCCGGCGGCGTTTGAAGTCTCCTTCGACGAAAGCCAGACGCGGGCGCTGGCGGAGAAGCGGGCCATCGGTCGGCGGGCGGCGGCGCTGGTGGGGGACGGCGATGCCATAATCATCGAATCCGGCTCCACCACACTGGAATTCGCGCGCAGTCTGACGGAGGTGCACCGGCTGACGGTGCTCACCAATTCGCTGGTCATCGCGCGCGAGTTGTCCACCAACGAGGAGATCGAAGTGATGATCCTGGGCGGCACGCTGCGCCGGCAGAGCGCCAGCCTGGTGGGCCCGTGGGTGTCGGCCATCCTGCAGGACATGCGGGTGGACAAGGCCTTCGTCGGCGTCAACGGCCTCTCCACCGGCTTCGGCCTTTCCTCGCCCAACCCCTTCACCGCGGAAAGCCGCCGCGCGATGATCGCCTGCGCCCGCGAGTGCATCGGCCTGGCCGACCACAGCAAGCTGGGCGTGGAATCGCTTTACCGCGTGGCTCCGTTGACCGCGCTGGATATCCTGGTCACCGATGCCGGCGTCGATGAGGAGCAGTTAGCGCCGTTGCGCGAGGCGGGGGTGGAGGTGCTGGTCGCGGAATAATTGCCGGCCAGGGACGAGCGTCCCCGCGAACCGCGATCATGAGCACGTGCTCGAATCTCGTGCCTTTCGAGCCGTCCCGAGGAATGCATGCACTTCGGTCACGGGCTCATGATCGCGGCTCGCGGGGACGCTCGTCTTCGGGTTAGGCAGTCGGCTGGCTTATTGCCGGTCGCTGTAGCATCAGCCGGATCGACCAGAGCAGGTTGAGCAACATCACACCCCAGACAATGAGAAACTTCACGTCGGTGATGCGGCCTTCCGTGAGCAATATCGCATACGCTCTCGTCAGCCCGCACCCGGGGCACCAGTGCAATAGCGCACGAACCGGGCACACGCCTAACAGGCCGTGCCCGGTCCATACCTGGAAAAGCGCCGCTAAGGTCCAGAGAAGCAGCGGCATATTATACCCGAGTACAATCGACAGCGCTCGGTTATGATTTTTTAAGCGGTAGACCTTGTGCATCGGTCATTTTATTCGTTACGATCATGATAAAATCGATTATGTTCCAGATGCCGCATCCCCCGAAGGTGATCAATTTGACAATCCCCAGACCTGTATATCCAAGGTAGAAGCGATCGACACCGAGCCAACCGAGGAAAAGGGAGAGCAAGAGCGCGACCATCCACTCTTTGTCGCTGGTATTCGGGGTGGGAGCAGGATTTACCATTGCAAATCTCCTATTTGTGTGATTGTGCTGCAGGCAGCATTGAGTTAATCTATTTCGAGAGCAAGTAAGGAATCCCTTCCCCGGCGAGCACTTGTTTCGGAGTTTCTGAATATTAATTTTGCCGGGAGTATCATCCCTGGCGTATGATATGGTGATCGATTGATCGGGAGAGCATGATGCGGGCAGTCATTCAGCGTGTTTCACAGGCCAGTGTCACGGTTGACGGCCGGGTTGTCGGCGCCATCGACGCCGGCTTTCTCGTGCTGCTCGGGGTGGGGCAGGGGGATACGGCGGTGGACGCCGATTACCTGGCGGAGAAGATCGCCAACCTGCGCATCTTCGAGGACGCCGGCGGCAAGATGAACCTGTCGCTGCTCGACACCAGCGGGGCCGTGCTGGTCATTTCGCAATTCACCCTCTACGGCGATGCGCGCAAGGGTCGGCGGCCCGGTTTCTCCGACGCCGCCCCGCCGGTGGAGGCGAACCAATTGTATGAGTATTTCTGCGAGCGTCTTGCCGGTTACGGCATCTCCGTCGCCCGCGGCGTGTTCCAGGCGCACATGGACGTGGCGCTGGTCAACCAGGGGCCGGTGACGCTGCTGGTGGACAGTAAAAAACTGTTTTAATATATATCGGCGATGACAAGGAAGGCCTTCATGTGAGACTCTCCGTCTGGAAGGGTGCGAGAGCCCCGCTCGAATACAGGTCAGCTTACCTAAACTCGAGCGGGGCTCCCGCCTCCTTCCAGACGGAGAGTCTCACATGAACACCTTACAGTAATATCGCCTTCGGCAGGGCCATGGCGCGGCCTGTGAGCACGTTCTCCTTCGCCAGCGTGTTGAAGTCGCTGTGCAGGATGGCGAGCAGTTCCGCGGGCGGGGCGGAGGCGAGGTAGTGCTGCCGCAGCGGCTGCAGGTTGTCGTTGAAGCGGGTGCGCGACGCGCCATGCGCGCCGTTGCCCACGCGGCGGATGGTACCGTCAAACTCCGGGGCGATATGGTACAGCTCGTGAATCAGCGTCAGCAAGCGGCGTTCACCGGGCTGTTCGAAGAAGCGCGGCACATAGATATAAACCAGGTACAGGATCTCACCGTCCGGCGTGGGAATCTGCGGCAACGCGTACTGCCGACCCTTGATGACTTTGAACGGCGTGCCGTCCTGAAAGCGCATGGGCACGATTTTGGCGAACACGCCGCCCCGCCGGCCGCGCGTGCGCGCCAGGCAGAGCAGGAGGCGGTTGGCTTGAATATGGGCAAACTCGGGGATGCGCGCGCACAAGTCGCGCACAACGTCTTCGAGCTGTGCCGTCAGGTTGATGCTGGGTCGCTGGCGTCGCACGGGTGCCGGTTACTCCTTGGCTGTGATGTGGGCGGCTATTCTTCCGGGCCGGGTGGCGTCATCGGCGGAACGGTTTCATCCGGCTCTTCCAAATCCTTCGGGTTTTCCGGCACCACCGGCTCCGCCGGTGCGGACTGCGCGGCAGCGGCGGTCACTTGCCGGCGTTCTTCTTCTAATGCCGCCAACTCGGTCTCGAGTTCCTTGATGCGGGTGTATTCCGGCCGCAGCAGGGCTTCCGCGAAGGTGTTCTGGTCGAACATGCGGATCAGCAGGTCGGCTATCGTTATCTTGCAGTGGTCCCGCTCCCGCTTCCGCTCGCGAATCTGCGCGTTGATGCGCTGAATCTCGCGCATCTCGGCAATGCGCTCGCCGGCGGAATGGGCCGCGTCGCCCAGCCGGTCCGCGAACTCGTTGGCGGTCTTGCGCAATTTATCACCGATCGTATCCATGGCACTCCCCTCATGAAGAGCAATATCCTTTTCTTTCGCCCCGCACCCGGGCGCCTCCTGCCGGGAGTTTGTTGCATGAGATGGAATTTCGGCACACCGGCAGGAATGACGTATACTTTGCCGAATGGAGAGGGGAACAGGATGTCCTGGTACTTACCTATCCGATTGCCGATGTTCTGGGAAGAGACGCGCCGCCGCCTGCGCGGGGGGCGCGGGTTTGTCGTGCTGCTGGTCTATGTCCTCTCGCTGTTGCTCGCGTTGTTCGCCATCACCATCCTTAATCCACCCGGCGGCCCGGAAAATTGGTCGGCGTTCGGGGCCAACCTCTGGAAGATCTTCTTTTATGGCCAGTTGGCGGTGATGTTCCTCATCGCACCGGCGATCACCGCCAGCGCCATCAGCGCGGAGCGCGAGCACCGCGCGCTGGACATGCTGTTCCTCACCCGTCAGAGCACCTTCGCGCTGGTGGTGGGCAAATATCTCGGCGCCATCACCCAACTGCTGGTGGTGATCGTCTCCGGCCTGCCGGTGGTGGCGGTGGTCTTCTTCTATGGCGGCGTCTCGCCGGTGGAGGTGGTGAAGGGCTACCTGACCATCCTGCTGGTCAGCCTGTTTTACGCCTCGCTCGGGTTCCTCGCCTCCTGCCTGTTCGCGCGCGTCGCCAGCGCGGTAGCCTGGGCATATGGGTTCACGCTCATCCACGTCTTCGGCCTGCCGCTGACGCTGATCCTGATGATGATCTTTCTGCCGGATGTCCCCTGGAACGAAGGCTTCCTGATGCACCTGTTCGGGCCGTTGGAGCACCTGATGGCTTACAGCACGGATGACAGCGGGCAGGCGCTTGCCGCCTATTGGCCCGGCATGATCAGCACCGTCGTGCAGATCGGCGTGGTGCTGGCCGCTTGCATTGTCGTTATCCGCCGGGTGCGCGGGGCGACGCCGCTGCACGTGCGGCCGGTCCTGCCGCGCGTCCCGGAGGTGGAAGCCATGATCGAAGAGTAGGAAAGACGGGAACCACAGAGACACAGAGGCACAGAGAGATTTTGCTCTCTTCGAGTTTGTGCTGCATGGTGCTGCCAGCGAGCTATCAATACGAATGGAACCCATAAATAGAGCGTGTCTCAAAATTCAGTTCTGCCAATTTCATGCTCATGCTCATGCTCATGCTCTATACTAGCCTCCAACTGTCTCTTGGATCCTCACAAACTACAGATTTATCGCGTTGACCAGAGTATGACGGAGCTCGTATTGAACACGAGCACGAGCATGTAATTGGCGGAACTGAATTTTGGGACACGCTCTAAATAAATAGTAAATAAATGTCCTCTGTGTCTCTGTGACTCCGTGGTTCCGTCCCAATATGATGGATGCTTTCTCGGCCCCTTCCCTCGCCTACCGACCTCACGGATTCGGTAATATTTAATCATTGATGCCTCGTGGGTCCCCCGGATTTGTCGTTGACGGTGCCCCGGCCCTCTGGTATAGTGTAAGCACCCGCAGACACTACAGCCAGGAGATTGCCGTCATGCGTCGGGTTACCGCTTTCGATATGCCACTCTTTCTGTGTGTCCTCATCCTTGTCGGCCTGGGCATCGCGTTTATCTACTCGGCCAGTTACCCGAAAGCGCTCGCCAGCTCGGATACCGGCGGCGACAGTTTTTACTATGCCGGCAAGCAGATCCAGTTTGCCATCGCGCTGGGGCTGCCGTTGCTGCTGCTCTGCGCCTTTTTCCCGTTGGAAGTCTTTGCCCGCCACCCGTCGCGCCAGTGGTTTTTCTGGGGCGTGGTTGCCCTGGTGGGCCTGCCGATGGTCCTGGTGCTCGCCAGGCCAGACATTCACGGCAACCGGGCCTGGTTGCCCACGCCGATGGGCAGCATCCAGCCGTCGGAGTTCGCCAAAGTGGCGGTGGTGCTGCTGCTGCCGGCGTTTCTCTGCCGGCGACCGTGGCTGGTGAAATCGCTGCGCGGGCTGTTACGCGGCCCGGCGTGGTTCCTGTTCATCCCGGTGGGGATGGTGATCCTGCAAAAAGATTTTGGCACGGCCTTCGTGATGACCATCGCCACCGTCATCATCTTGCTCATCGGCGGGGTGAAATTCCGCTACGTCGGCATCCCGGCGCTGGTGCTGGTGCTGGGCCTGACGGCTGTGCTGGTCGTGGCGAAGATCGGTGGTTCGCGCATCGACCGCATCGGCGCCTGGCTCGATCCGGAAAAGACGCAAGGCCAGGCCGGGTTCCAGGTGCTGCATTCGCTCATCGCCGTCGGCTCCGGCGGGGTGCTCGGGCGCGGGTTCTGCCAGAGCCTGCAGAAATGGTCCTACGTGCCGGGCGCGCAGAACGACTCGATTCTGGCGATTATTTCCGAGGAGATGGGCTTCTTCCTGACCGTGATCACGATCTTCCTGCCGTTTGTGTTCCTGATCTTCCGCGGATTTTCCATCGCGCATCGGGCGCCGGATGAATTCGGCGCACTGGTAGCGACCGGCGCCACGGTGTTTCTGGCGACACAGGCCATCGTGAATATGGCAGTGGCGTTTAACTGCATCCCCACCACCGGCATCACCCTGCCTTTCATCAGCTCCGGCGGCAGCTCGCTGGTCGCCAGCCTGATGATGGCGGGCCTGCTGCTGAACGTGTCCGCCATGCGGCCGTTGAGCCTGCGCACCGGAGAACCCGCACAGGCCCAGCCCGCCGCGAGTTGAACGGAATACCCACGGTCGCGGAATGACGCGCGGCTACGCCTGCTTTACGAGACCTGTCATGGGGAATGCTGGTAGAGAGATTTACAGGATTGTAGCAAGAATGACTGATCACGACATGCAACACACACTGGACTCGTCACGCCGCTACCACTTCGTGGCCATCGGCGGCATCGGCATGAGCGCCATCGCGCAAGTGCTGCTGGCGCGGGGCTTCCGCGTGAGCGGCTCGGACCGCCAGGCGTCGGCCATCCTCGAGCGGCTGCGCGGGCTGGGCGCGGAGGTGTGGGTCGGTCACGATGCCGATCATGTGCGCGAAGGCGACGTGGTGGTGTTGTCCGACGCCATCAAGCCGGATAACCCGGAATGGCGGCGCGCGACGGAGTTGAACCTGCCGATCATCAAGCGCGCCGATCTGCTGGGCACGCTGGCGAACAGCGGGCGCGGGGTGGCGGTGGCCGGCACCCACGGCAAAACCACCACCAGCGGCATGCTGGCCCTCATCCTCACCGAGGCAGGCTTGGACCCCACCTGCGTGCTGGGCGGTGAGTTGACCCTGCTGGGCGGCAACGCGCGGGCCGGCGGGCCGTTGACACTGGTGGAGGCCTGCGAAGCCTACGAATCCTTCCACAGCCTGTTCCCAGATGCGGCGATCGTCACCAATATCGAGGTGGATCACCTGGATCACCACGGCACGCCGGAGCACCTGTATGAGAGCTTCCGGCAATTCCTCCGCCAGGTGAAGTCATTCGCCGTGCTGAACGGAGACGACCCGCTGCTGCGCGAGATGACGGGTATCTCGCCGCGGGCGGTGTGCTACGGCGCGGGGCAGGGGAACGAGTACCGGTTTACCGATGTCATCGTCGGCATGGAGCCGTCGTTTATGCTGCTGGCGCACGGCAAGGAGCTGGGACGCTGTGCCTTGCATGTACCTGGTGTGCATAATGTCAGCAATGCCACCGGCGCGGCGGCGCTGGCGCTGGAATTGGGCGCCGGCTTCGAGGACGTCCAGCGAGCGCTGGCCGCCTTCCCCGGCATGCACCGGCGTTTCGAGCGCGTGGGCAAGGTGAACGGGGTGGCGCTGGTCGACGATTACGCCCATCACCCCACGGAAATCCGCGCCACGCTGGCGGCGGCGCGCGCCGCCTATCCCGGGCGGATCGTCGCCGTGTTCCAGCCGCACCTGTACAGCCGCACGCGCGATATGCTGGACGATTTCGTCGAGGCGCTGGCGCTGGCGGACATTATCCTGATCGCGCCGATTTACGCTGCGCGGGAGGCGCCGATTCCCGGCGTGAGCCATCAGCTGCTGGCCGAACGGATCGCTGCCCTTTCCGGCACCCGCATCGCCTACGCCCTGGGCGAGCGTGACGAAGCCGTAGAGATCCTGGCAAAAGCGCTCGGCGCCGCTGCCGATGCGCCGTTGACCCTCCCCCGTCTCGAAGCGGGTGATGCCATCCTCACTATGGGAGCGGGTGACATCGACAGTGTCGCCCACGCACTGCTTGGCCGCGTGAATTGAGGTTGCCTTGGTCACCATCCTGCCCAATCACAGCACGGAAATCGGCCCGGATCGCTCCTCCCTGGACGGACTGGCGCGCGAGCTGACCGCCAAAACGCGCGGTGAGGTGCGCCGGGACGAGCCGATGGCTGAGCATACCACCTTTCGCGTGGGCGGACCTGCCGACCTGTTCCTGACCCCAAGTGACGAAGACGATCTGGTCCTGATGCTGCGGCTGCTATACCAGGCGGAGGTGCCGGTGCAGCTCCTCGGCAACGGCAGCAACCTGCTGGTCGCCGACCGGGGCATTCGTGGCGCGGTGATCCGCCTGACGCCGAATTTCGCGCGGGTATCGCGTGAGGGGGACACGCTGGTCGCCGGCGCCGGCGCGAAGCTGGCGCATGTGGTGCACGTCGCCGCCGAAGAATCCTTGAGCGGGCTGGAGTCGACGCTGGGCATCCCCGGCACCATCGGCGGGGCGCTGGTGATGAATGCCGGCACCGACGTGGGCAGCATCAGCGACCTGGTGGAGAGCGCCACCTTCCTGACCGGCGCGAGCGAGCGGGTGGAGAAATCCATCGAGCAGCTCTGTTATCGCTACCGCCACAGCGCATTGCAAGGCGGCGGGCTGATCGTGCTGGAAGCGCGCCTGAAGCTGGCGCCCGGCGATCGCGAAACCATCCAGGCGAAGATGACCCGCCTGCGGGAGAAGCGCACCTCGCGCCAGCCCATCGGCAGCCGCACTGCCGGCAGCACCTTCAAAAATCCCCCGGACATCGCCGCCGGCAAGCTCCTCGACCGTTCCGGCTGTAAAGGCGGCTGTGTCGGCAACGCGCAGGTCTCCGCCGTGCACGCCAACTTCATCACCGCCCACCCCGGCGCCACCGCCGCCGACATCCTCGCCCTCGCCCACTGGATGCGCGACCGCGTCCGCGCAGAGTTCGATCGTGAGCTGGAGCTGGAGATTGAGCTAGTCGGCGACTTTTGATCGCTTAACAGGTGCGCAGATCCCCGGCTGTGGCATCATTTTGTGCTCAAATTTGGGATGGTTCGGGATCAGGAAGGGGCTGTTCTTCTGTCGAGGATGTGCTCACTATATACCCAAAAACGAGCAGTTTTAAACCTGTTTTGACCATTTTACGGTCATTTCCGCACAAAGCGTATTTGTCACCGGTTAAGGGGTCGGTAGGGGCGAAGGGCCTTCGCCCCGTCACGGAAGCCGTTCCGATTTTCAGCTAAAACCGCACCCGACACCTGTTTCGGGGCGAAGGCCCTTCGCCCCTACGATGACTTCTTTTCTTCCCTCGCCGGATGATAATGCACATGCACCCGCCGGATGAGCTCATTGTGCACCATGATCGCGCGCTCCACTTGTGTGGCGATAGCGTCGCCTTCACTCACGCTCAGCCGGCCGTCGATGCCGACCGTCAGATTCAGCACCAGGTACGGGCCGAAGCGGTGGGTATGGATCTCCTCCACGTCGCGGATGCCGGGGATGGCGCAAGCGACCCCGGTGATCTCCTCTCGCAGCGCCTGGCCCGGTATCGGTTCCATCAGGTCGGCCACCGCTTCCTGCAGGATGACCAGTCCGGTGCGGAAGATGACCAGCGCCACCACCGCGCCGGCCAGCGGATCAACCCACGGGAAGCCCAGCCGGCCCAGCGTGATGCCGATGGTGACCGCGGAGGCGGAAAACACGTCGTTGCGATGATCGTAGGCCAGCGCCGACACCGCCGCATTATGTGTCTGCCGTCCGATGCGTAGCGTGAAGTAGGTCAGGAACAGCTTCACGGCGACGGTGAAGAGCGCCACATACAGCGCCGGCAGCGCCGCCCCACGGGAGGTGATCTGTCCGGTGATCTGGCCATACATGGCGGTGATCGCATCCCAGAAGATGGCGATGGCCGTGGCCAACACGAAGGCGCCGACGATCATCGCGGACACGCTCTCCAACTGCCGGTGACCGTAGGGGTGCTCGACGTCCGGCGGCTTGCCCGCCAGCCGCACGAAAATGGCGACCAGCACGTAGTAGGTCACGTCGGAGATCGAGTTGATGCCGTCGGCCAACAACGCCGGACTCCGCCCGAGTACGCCCACGCTCGTTTTCAGCACGGCCAGTCCGATGTTGATCAACAGCCCGAGATTAATAGCCAGCAGCCCCAGGCGCTCTCGTTGCGTTGCGGGCAATGGTGACTCCTCATCATGGCTTGCTGACCTTATCATACCGTTTCGGCGCCGGGAGTAATACTGGAATGTGGCTGAGTGCCACCTCCAGCCCACAGGGATGACCGCCGTATCCGCATCGTCAGGTGGAGAAGACAGGGCGTTCGCTCACGCTCTCCCCTCGCCCTTCCCCGCGATGGAGAAGGGAGTGGCGGCGTGGAGAAACGGAAGTCTGAAAACGATAATTTATCTGTAATCGTGGAAGTATAATAAGACTATAATAGAATATAATAATTACCAGTTATAATAGATGGATATCACCACTAATCAATTTGTCTCTTTTCCATATAATCGAAAGTTATTTTCATCAAGTTGTTGAGCCACCCAGCCAATCTACAACGAACATTCTCTGTCACATGAGCTTGATTCATCCTCATGCCAGGACGATATTTACTGGATTTTCCATGAGAATAGTCCAATAATATCAGACCGTATAATCAGTAGTTGATTTATTTTATTGCCTGCTATAATGTTATGAAAATCAGACATAGTTCTGAGAAAAATCAGAGAGTGTATGAATCGTTTTTTATTTTTTATTGCCAGGTCATGGAATACTAACTGTGTACAGGCAAGTTATCGTCATCACGCACTAAGTCCAGGAATTCTCTCAACACTATCCGCAGTCTTCGCCTGCCTTTCCCTACCATAAACGCCGTGGGGTGAGGCATGCGCCTTCTTGTAATGCAACCACCCTGTACCTGCTATCTCATTTCTGAAGGAGGAACTCTTATGAGAGTCCGCATCAGGCTACCTTTGCTGTTGACGTTGGCTGGAGCGCTGGCCATCTCAACAGCCGTGTTCGGCCAGGTGACGTCCGATGACGGCAGTACCACGGCCGACAGTTCGTCAAACGCCACGACGAACACGGGGGTCGTCGCCACCGATGATGCTGCCACCAATGACAGTACCATCACGAATACCGAACCCTCCGCGAATGCGGGAGAAGACGCCGTCAATGGCGGCGGCACAGTCACCGGCGATGCCAGTGCCGGCGACAATGCCGCAGATAACGGCTCCCTCGCGGTCGGCGATGTTGATGTCGATGTCGATGAGAGCGTCGACAACAGTACCGACAATTCTCAGGAAGTGGAAGCCGGCGACGCGGCCGCTGACAACGGCTCGCTCGCGGTCGGTGATGTCTCGGTGGATGCCAGCGAGACGGAAGAAGCCAATGCCGGCGGCGATGCCGCGAACAACGGCGGGACGGTCGATGATACCGATATCACCACCGGACCCATCGATGCCAGCGAGACCGAAGAAGCCAATGCCGGTGAGAACGCCGCCAACAACGGCGGGACGGTCGATGATACCGACGTCACCACCGGTCCCATCGATGCCAGTGAGACCGAGGAGGCCAATGCCGGCGACAACGCCGCCAACAACGGTTCCCTCGCGGTCGGCGATGTCGATGTGGATGTGGATGACAGTGTCGACAACAGCATCGATAACTCCAAGGAAGCCGAAGAGGGCGCTGCGCTGGCTGACAACCAGTCCATTGCCACCGGCGACATCGAGGTGGATGCCAGCGTGACCGAAGCCGAAGAGGGTGGCACCCTGGCTGACGACGGCGGCATCGCGGTCGGCGAAGTCGATCTCGAGAATGAGGAAGCCGAAGCCGGCAATGACGCCGCGAACAACGGTGGCGAAGTCATTGACACCGATGTGACCACCGGTCCCATCACCGTTACCGATGACTCGAAAGCGGCGGAAGAGGGCGGCACGCTGGCTGATAACGGCGGCACCGCCATCGGTGAGATCAACCCCGATATCGACCTGGAAAACGAGGAAGCCGAGGCCGGCGACAATGCGGCCAATAACGGTTCCCTCGCCACCGGCGACATCGATGTCGATGTTGACGAAAGCGTGGACAACAGCACCGACAACTCGCAGGAAGTGGAAGCCGACGGCAATGCGGCGGATGACCAGTCCATCGCCACCGGCGACATTGCGGTCGACACCAGCGATAATCAGGCAGCCGGCGAGAATGCGGCCAATGATGGCGGCACGGTCAATGAGACCGATCTGACGACCGGCGCGATTACGGTCGATGCCAGTGAGACCGAGGAAGCCAATGCCGGCGGTAACGCTGCCAACAATGGCTCCCTGGCCACCGGCGACATCGATGCCAGTGACAACTCGAAGGAAGCCGAGCAGGGCGGCACCCTGGCCGACAACGGCGGCACCGCCATCGGCGAGATCAACCCCGATATCGACCTGGAGAACGAGGAAGCCGAGGCCGGCGGCAATGCGGCCAATAACGGCTCACTCGCGACCGGCGACATCGCGGTGGATGCCAGCGAGACTGAGGAAGCCAATGCCGGTGATGACGCGGCCAACAACGGCAGCACCATCACTGACAACTCGCAGAGCGCGGGCGACAATGCCGCGAATAACGGTTCGCTTGCGACCGGCGACATCGCCGTCGATGTGGATGCCTCTGAAGAGGCTGAGGCCGGCGGCAACGCGGCCAATAATGGCTCGCTGGCCACCGGCGACATCGCGGTGGATGCCAGTGAGACCGACAACTCCAAGGAAGCCGAGCAGGGCGGGACACTCGCCGACAACGGCGGGACCGCGATCGGCGAGATCGATACCGATGTGGACCTGGACAACGAAGAAGCCGAAGCCGGCGGCAATGCCGCCAATAACGGCTCGCTCGCGACCGGCGACATTGCGGTAGCGGTTGATGAGAGTGTCGATAACTCGCAGGCCGCTGGCGGGAACGCCGCCAACAACGGCTCTCTGGCCACCGGCGACATCGCCGTCGATGCCTCCGAGGAAGCAGAAGCCGGCGATGGCGGCAGCGCCGCCAACAATGGCTCGCTCGCCATTGGCGACGTCGCGGTGGATGCCAGTGACAACTCCAAGGAAGCGGAAGCGGGCGGCACGCTGGCCGACAACGGCGGCACCGCCATCGGTGAGATCAACCCCGATATCGATGTCGAGGAAGCGGAAGCGGGCGGCAACGCCGCCAACAACGGCTCCCTCGCGACCGGTGATATCGCGGTTGCCGTCGATGAGAGCGTCGATAACTCGCAGGAAGTGGAAGCCGGCGGGAATGCCGCGGATGACCAGTCGATTGCGACCGGCGACATCGCGGTGGATGCCAGCGACAATTCCAAGGAAGCCGAAGCGGGTGGAACCCTCGCCGATAACGGCGGCATCGCCGTCGGTGAAGTCGAAGTCGAAGCCGCCGTAGCCGGCGGGAACGCCGCGAATAACGGCTCGCTGGCGACTGGTGACATCGCTGTCGATGCCAGCACCGACAACAGCGATACGGTCGGCGGCAACCAGGCGGATGGTCAGTCCATCGCCACCGGCGACATTGCGGTAGATGCCAGCAGTGAAGAGGAAGCCGATGCCGGCGGCAATGCCGCCAACAACGGCTCGCTCGCCACTGGTGACATTGCCGTCGATGCCAGCGACAACACGAAGACAGCCGAAGCGGGCGGAAGCCTGGCTGACAATGGGTCGATCGCGACCGGCGATATCGATGTCGATGTCGATGCCAGCGACAACACCAAGGAAGCCGGCGAGAATATCGCCGACAACGCCTCGACCGTCAACGAGACGGAAGTGACGACCGGCAACATCGCGGTGGATGCCAGCGACAACTCCAAGGAAGCGGAGACGGGCGGCACCCTGGCCGATAACGGCGGAACGGCCGTGTCAACCGGGGACATCGATGTCGATGTGGATGCCAGCGACAACTCCAAGGAGGCCGGTGAAAATCTGGCTGACGCGGACGGTGGCTCGACGGCCATTTCGACCGGCGACATCGATGTGGATGTGGATAACAGCACCGAGGAAGAGGCCGAGGCCGGCGGCAATGCCGCCAACAACGGCTCCATCGCCCTGGGTGATGTCCTGGTGGATGCCACCGCCGACCAGGATGCCGGCAACAACAGTAACAACGCCAATAATGGCGCGACGATCACCAATACCCAGACCTTCGAGCTGACGCTGTCGGATTACGCACAGCAGTATGCGACGGGGTTGATTCTCGCCAATACCCTGGGCGACCAGGAGATGGGCGTGAACTTGAACGTGGCCTATGCGTCGGGTGTCACGGATATCCCGACCGCGTCGCAGCTCGATGTCTGCAGCTCGGTCGAGGCCATCACGGACCTGACGCAGATCGTGATCAACGGATCCAATATCGATCTGTTGGCGATCGGTGTGCCCGAGACGATGGCCGGCAGCCAGCCGTAACGGCACTGCCAATCAGGGGGTGGGGGAGCAACCCCCACCCCCTGCGGAGGGAATGAGATGAAGATCATGAATCTCCGCTGGTTCACCTGTCTGGGCATGGTGCTGATGCTTGCCGGTGCTGTCTGGGGCGCCGAGGAGGAACTGGTGCCGATGGCGGATGCCGAGCTGGATACCGTCTGCGCGGCGGGACTGAATATTCAAGTGGATCTGGATGTGGACTTGAGTGCCACTCATCCCGATTTACTGTTCATTTCTGACAAACTGGGGAGCCTGCGATCGATGGCCGAAGCCGGTCAGCGGTCGACCTCGACATCAGGCAGTCTCTCCGATGGCAGTCCCATCGATATGGATGGGACGCTGTTGCCGGATTTCCAGAGCGCCATCAACAACAACATCAGCATTACCGATAACGCGCTGCAAAATGCGCAATCTCTGCTCAATATCATCGCCCTCGGCGATGTCGCGGTCGGCATCAATATTACGGTGATCGTGGATCCCACGAATTCACCCTTTAATATCACGCAGACCAATATCAATTGGTCGGATTTGCTGCCGCCGATGACACCCGTCGTGCCGTGACCGATAACCGGGCAGGGCAAACCGGAGCGGCCTGGCGCTATCGTGACCCATCCGGGCACGGTGGGGCCAGGCCCAACCGGCAATGAAGTGGAAGGGAATGGATGATCGTGTTGCACAGGAGACTGTTATGCGAGGCATGATGATCCGGATGCTTGGGCTGCTCTCCCTCGGCCTGCTGCTCCTGCCGGCCTGGCCCGGCGAGGTGCGCGTGCCGATCGGCCCGGGTGGAGTCAGTGTCATTACCGTGGAAGTGAAAAGCATCAAGGAGCTGCGCGAGGAAGGCATCGTCCGCCAGCAGCAGGATTTCAGTTGCGGCGCCGCCTCCGTCGCCACCATTTTCACGGGATACCTGGACATCCCCTGCACGGAAAAGGATATCATCGATTATATTGTGGCGCACAATGACGTGCATGAGCTCATCCTGCGCAAGGGTTTTACGCTGCTTGACCTGAAACAGTTCGCCGAGTCACGCCAGGTGCAGGCGACCGGTTACCGGTTGACCTTCGATCAATTATGCAAGCAGACGGCGCCCGTACTGCTGCCGCTGCTGGTGAAGGATGCCGCGATGCGCCATTTCGTGGTGTTCCTGGGAACCCGGGAGGATAAGGTGTTTCTCGCCGATCCCGCCCTAGGGCGCTATGCGCTCCCGCGCGCGGAATTCGAGCCGCGCTGGGATACGAAGATCGGCATGGTTTTCAGCCGGCCGAATAATTACAGTATTCAGCAGACGGTGCTGGCGATCCGGCCGATCGACGAAATCGCGCTGCCCACGCCCAGTGTGTTTACCGTCGCCACCGCGCAGACGCTGTTTCCGAACCATTTTACGAATGAATTCTAGAAACCGCCGATCACGCTGAATTCGCAGAGGAACACTTCATCGCTTTGCGGGAACTGCATATTGCGAAGCAATAAAACCATCATCTGCGGTTTCAAGGCAATTGTATAAGGAGATTCGTGCACATGTCTGTTCTTCGTTTCCTGGCGTTCCTTGTGCTGATGACCGCCGGCCTGGTCCGGCTCTGCGCGCAGACGACCGGCGCAACCAACCCGCCGGCTGCGTCCAAAGCGCCGACTCCGGATAGTGTCACCGCCACACTGCCGCCCAGGGCGGTACGCCCGAGCCTGATGATCAAGAAGGGCGGCAAAGAGCTGGAGTGGCGCACCAGCTATTCGTATTCCTCACGCAACTCGGTGTTCATCGACGGCGTCGCCGTCTTTCCCATCCTGGTGATCGGGGAGATCGGCGTCGAGCGCATCCGCAGGAATTCGCTGACCACGTCGCTGGCCGGACGGTATGGGATTGCGGATAACGTATTGGTCGAAGTGAAGGTGCCGTTCCGCTACGAGTCGGACCGCTCGTCGGTGCCGGAGGTGACGCCGCCGCAGGAAAACACGGTCACCAGCTCCGGTCTTGGCGACGTAGAAGGCAGCCTCTTTTTCCAGTTCCCGCGCAAGCAGGAGGACCAGATCCGCTGGGTGCTCAGCCTCAGCGCGAAGTCGTCCACCGGTGATGACCCGTTTGAGATCAACACCCACGAAGAAGCACCGCTGGGCAGCGGTTTCTGGAACTCGCGGATCGGCATTACCGGCGTGAAAATCGTCGACCCGGTGGCGGTCTACTGGAATGCCGGCTACACGCGCAACTGGGAGCGGCAAAACGTCCCGATTACCATCACCGACATGGAGACCGGTGAAACATCTACGATTTTCGTGGATATCGAGCCGGCGAGCCTGATCGAGGTGGGCGGCGGTTTTGCCTACGCCATCAACTCCCGCCTGTCGGTGAACACCGGCGTCTCCATCAGTTTCAGCGGCGCCTCGCGCTCCAACGGCGAGAAGGTCGCCAACAGCGCCTTTACCGCCGCCTCCCTGCGCCTGGGCATCGTCTGGCTCACCGATAACCGCCAGCCCGTCGACCTGGGCTTGAGCATCGGGCTGACCGACGATTCGCCGGACTTCAGTCTGGAATTCCGGAAGAGCTTCAAGTGAATGCCGTTGTACGCCCCCGGTGTTACAAATCCACGATTTCTCGCCATTTCGAGAAGATTTCGTGTTTGGTTGCGGCGTAGCCGCCCCGTTTGCCGGTATAATACGTTCATACTGGCAACGCAAGGGGAATCATGGCTGAATCGCAACAGCAATTACACATGCTCTGGCCTGCCCGCCTGCTGTCCGCCCCGCCGGCGGTGGGCGTGCCGGCCGGCTACCGGCTGCGCACCTTCACGGGCGATGACACGGATCACTACCTGGCGCTGGTGCACGGTGCGGGCTTCACGCATTTCACGCCGGAGTCGGTGGCGGAGTGCGCGCGGCAGGTGCTGCCGGACGGATTGTTCGTCATCGACTACGAAGAAACCGGCGAGTTGGCGGCTACTGCGATGACCACCCACAACCCCACCGAGTTGCATCCCAACGGCGGCGAGCTGGGCTGGGTGGCCGGCAGCGCCGCGCACAGCGGCAACGGCCTGGGCATCACCGTCTGCCTGGCGGTCATCCGGCGATATCAGCAGGCCGGCTACCACCGCATCTACCTGAAGACCGACGATTGGCGCCTGCCCGCATTGAAAAGCTACCTCAAAATGGGCTTCGAGCCGTTCCTCTTCACCCCTGACATGCCCGAGCGCTGGCGGGTGGTGTGCGAGACATTGGGCTGGCCGTATACGCCGGAAAAGTGGCCAGCAATCTTATAGAACCCGCGTATGAAAAATTGACGGTTTACATTTGTGGGTATATATTTGAGGCGAAGAAAGCGATTACGTTCAACATGGTCAATCCGCTGATCAAAAAAGAAATTGAGCAGCAGCTAAACCGGCTGCCAGAGCAACTGCAGCGCCGGGTGCTCGAGTATGCGCTCACATTATCACCCGAACACCGGAAAGGCGTAAAAGGGCAGAGTCTGCTTCATTTCGCCGGGACGATAGCCATTGACGATCTCGACGCAATGAAGCGGGCGATTGAGCGGGATTGCGAACATGTCGACCAGCATGAATGGTGATTATTTACTCGACACAAATATCGTCATCGGCCTGTTCGCGCAAGAGCAGACGATATTAGACCACATCGCGGATGCTACCCAGGTTTTCCTATCCTGCATTGCTCTTGGCGAATTATATTACGGTGCCTTGAAATCCGGTAAACCCGTGCAGAACATGAAGCGGATTGACGAGTTCGCCACCGGTATCACGATACTTGATTGCGACGCCAGGACTGCTGCGGAATATGGCAAAATCAAGTTAAGTTTAAAGCAAGTCGGTCGCCCTATCCCTGAAAATGATATCTGGATAGCCGCAATCGCCCGTCAATATCACCTGATACTCGCGACTCGAGATACTCATTTTAAGGATATTACCGGATTCCACTCCGAGAATTGGTAGCGGTATTCTCACTCCTTCGCCTCACAACGCTTCACCCCCAGTTTCGCCAGAATCGTCATCATCGGGCACCAGTTGGTGAAGGACGACTGCAGCAGGTTGAGCCCGATAAAGCCGGTGAACAGGTACCAGTAAGGGCTGACATAATGCCCCAACACGACGCTTAACAAGATGAGAACACCGGCAATCAGCCGTAATGCGCGTTCAATCGACATAGTAACCTCCATAACAACTTCAAACTGCGAACTTCGAACTAAGAACTCGGAAAGTCGCCCAGCGCTAAATGCAACTGGATTATTGCCGTCTGTTTATCAAATTCGGCCAGCGCCTGCTGGGCGCGGGCATTGGTCAGCGCGGTCTGCGCGGCCAGCACGTCGGTGATGGTGCCCACCTGGTTCTTATAACTCGCTTCCGCCATGCGGTAGGCCTCCTCCGCGGTGGCCAGCGCGGCGGAAGTGGCGGTCAGGCGTTCCTCCGCCGCACGCACCGACAGCAGGCCGTTCGTGACCTGCATAGCGATACCCTGCTTCAACGCCTCTTCCTTCGCCTGCAATTCTTTTATTTGCGAAGCGGCGCTCTGCTCGTGTGCCTTCGCGCGACCGCCGTCGGAGAAGGTCTGGCTGATGCCGATGCCGATCGACCAATCGCCGATGTCCGGGTAGGTGGTGGGCCGCTTGAGATCATATTGCGCCTGCAGGCCGACATGCGGGCGCCCCTCGCCGCGGGCCGCCGCCGCCTGTGCCTTCAACGCATTCTGCGCCGCCTGCAACTGCTGCATCTCCGGACGCGCCGCCAGCGCGGCGGTCGTTGCCGCGGCTGCCTCCGGCACCGTCAGCGCCGGTTCGGAGGGCTGCAGCGCAATCTCCGTCTCCATCGGCAGGTTCATGATGCGCTTGAGATTGGTCAGCGCCAACTGTTGCCCGTTCTCCGCCTGCACCAGTTGTGCGCGGGCGGATTCCAGGTCGGCGGTGGGGCGCAGCACATCCACCTTCGCCACGATGCCCTGCTGCTGCAGCGCCGTCGCCACGTGCACCGCTTGCTCCAGGGTGGCGATCTGCGCTTTCACCACGTCGATCATCCGCCCGGCGCTCAACGCCTGATAATAGGCGACCGCCGCCTCCGCCGCGCGCTCCTGCCGCTGCCGGGCATACCCCTGCCAGGCGGCGTCCACCCCGAAGCGCGAGGCTTTGATCATATTCTCCACCATGCCACCGGTGTAGAGCGGCCACATCAGCGCCACATTGGCATACGGGTTGTCGGTTTTCCCGAAGACCATGGTGCCGAGCCCCGGCACTGCGAAGGACGGCTTCTCGTCGAGCTGCGAATAACCGGCCTGCCCGGTCACCTGCGGCCGTCCCTGCGCCTTTGCCTCATCAATCCGCGTCTTCGCCGTCTCCACTGCCTGCTCCGACGCCTTGATGTCCGGGTTGGCCGCCAGCGTCTGTGCGATGACCGCCTGCAGGTCGTAGGCCTGCGGCGCCGGCGCCTGTGCGAAGGCTGATGTCGCGATCAATATGCCGATCAACGCCATTGCGTAACGCGTCATGGTCGGTTCCCTCCATTAGCCGGCGCCACCAGCACCGGCGTGCGGCCGTAGCGCAGCACCTGCTGCACCGTGTCCGGCAACAGATGAAAATTCAGAAACGGCTTCGGCTCCGCGCCCATCACGATGAGGTCGACCTTTTCGTCGATCGCCAGCCGCAGGATCGCTTCCGCCGGTTTGCCCGCCGGCAGGATGACGGTGCGCGCGCCTTCAGGCGCACTGTCGCAGAGCGCCGCGTGCGTGTCATCGTGTCCCGATTCCTGCACGTGGGCGGCGATCAGCTCCGCGCCGAAGGCTTTCGCCAGCTCCGCCGCCACCTCCATGCCGCGCTGCCCGGCCGACCCCAGGTTGGTGGGCGCCAGGATGCGGCGGATCTGCGGCTCAACTCCGCTGTCATGCACCACCAGCACCGGCAGCCGCTGCGAGCCCACCACTTCCTCCGCCACCGAACCCAGCATCCACCGCTTCACCCCGCGGCGGCCGTGCGTGCCCATGATCACTAAATCCGCCTCCGCCGCACGGGCGAGGATGTGCTGCACGGGATCGCCCTCCGCCACCAGCGCTTCCCAGTCCGAGCAGTGGCCCAGCGCGCGGACGATGAAATCATGCAATTCCGCCGTGCGCGTTTCTTCGGTGACCGCCGCCTGCTGCCGCAGGTCGGTAAGTTGATCCTCGGTGAACTCCAGCGGCGGCTCGAAGGACATGGCATGCCCCACCGTCACCATCCCGCCGAGTGTCTGCTGCCACAGCGCGGCCCATTGCAGCGCCCGCGCGGAATGCGGCGAGAAATCGACCGGTACCAGGATATGCTTCACGGAAAGTGCGCTCATACCGTCACCTCCTCGGCTTCGTCGTCGTCGGGCAGCAGCGTGCCCGACTCGTATTTCTTCTTGTTCAGCGCGTAGTAGATCACCGGCACCGCCAGCGGGCTGAAGATCACCGCCGCCAGCTCGCCCGCCATCAGTGCGATCGCCATCCCCTGGAAGATCGGGTCGGTCAGGATCACCGTGCCCGCCACCACCACCGCCAACGCGGTCAGCAGGATGGGCCGGAAGCGCGTGGCTCCCGCGTCGATGCACGCGTCGATCAGCGGCATGCCCTCCTTCAGCCGCAGCTCAATGTAATCGATGAGGATGATCGAGTTCCTCACCACGATCCCCGCCCCGGCGATGAAGCCGATCATCGAGGTGGCGGTGAAGAACGCCCCCAGCAGCCAGTGCGCGGTGATGATGCCGATCAGCGACAGCGGGATGACCGCCATGATGCTGATCGGCGTTTTGAACGACTGGAACCAGCCGGTAACCAGCGCGTAAATGAGCAGCAGCACCACCGCGAAGGCGATGCCCAGGTCGCGGAACACCTCGTAGGTGATCTGCCACTCGCCGTCCCACTTCATGCTGTATTTCTCGGTGGAGAAGGGCTGGTTCACCCAAGCCTCGCCCAGCGAATACCCAGCCGGCAGCCGGATCGAGTGCAGCGCCTTCCGCATCTTCAGGATGGCGTAGAGCGGGCTCTCCTCGCGACCGGCCACGTCGGCGGTCACGTAGACCACCGGCTGCAGGTTCTTGTGGTAGATATTCCGCTCGTGCATCACGTGCTTCACCGTCACCAGTTCGGACAGCGGCACCAGGTGCCCGTCCGGCGCCTGCAGTTGGATCGACTCCAGGCTCTCCAGGTTCGAACGCATGGCCAGCGGGATGCGCAGCGTGATGTTGACCGGGTCTTCTTCCGTCGGCATGTGCGCCAGCCCGGCCGACGTGCCGTAGACGGCCATCGCCACCGTCTGCGCGATCTGCGCGGTGTCGATGCCGCTCAACGCCGCCTTCTCCTTGTCCACCTCGAAGCGCACCTCCGGCATCTCGTCCTCGATGTAGGTGTCGATGTCCACCACGCCCTTCGTCTCTTTGAACATCTGCTGTATCTGCCGGGCGGCGGCGATCTGCCCGTCGTAATCGGGACCGTAAACCTCGGCCACGATGGTGGACAGCACCGGCGGCCCCGGCGGCACTTCCGCCACCAGCACCACCACACCGGCGCGGTCGGCGATCTCCTGCAGCTTCGGCCGCACCGATTTCGCGATCGCGTGGCTCTGCCGCTTGCGCTCGCCCTTGCCGGTCAGGTTCACCTGGATATCGGCCACGTTGTTACCGCGCCGCGCGTAGTAGTGGCGCACCAACCCGTTGAAGTTGAACGGCGCCGAAGTACCTGTATACACCTGGTAGTCGGTCACCTCGGGAACGGTGCCCAGGTAGGCGGCCATCTCCTCTGCCACCGCGCGTGTCTGCTCCAGCGTGTAGCTCTCCGGCGCGTTGATCATCACCTGAAATTCGCGCTTGTTGTCGAAGGGCAGGATCTTCATGATCACTCCCTTCGTCGGAATCAGCAGGAAGGTCAGCGCCAGCAACAGGCCCAAACTGGTCAGGAAGATGACACGCTTTCTGCCGTTCTCCAGCAGCGGCCGCGCCATCCGCTCGTATAGACGGCGCATCGGCCCATGTTTCGTGCTGTGCTCCTCGTCGCCTTCGTGCTTCTTCGTCAGATCGCCCTTCAGCAGCTTGTAGGCCGCCCACGGGCTGACCATGAAGGCGATGAACATGGAGAAGATCATCGCCGCACTGGCGCCTACCGGGATCGGCTTCATGTATGGGCCCATCAATCCCTGCACGAAGGCCATCGGCATGATGGAAGCGATCACCGCCACCGTGGCCAGGATGGTGGGGTTGCCCACCTCGTCCACCGCCTCCACCGCCACGCGGACGGGCGAGCGGCCTTTGTTCTGCGGCAGCCGGTAATGCCGCGCGATGTTCTCCACGATGACGATGGCGTCGTCCACCAGGATGCCGATGGAGAAGACCAGCGCGAACAGCGTCACGCGGTTGAGCGTGTATTTATAGAGGAAGAAGACCAGCATGGTCAGCGCCAGTGTGACCGGCACCGCCAGCCCCACCACGATCGACTCGCGCCAGCCCAGCGCGATGGCGATAAGAATGACCACCGAGATCACCGCGATGAGCATGTGCATCAGCAGCTCGTTCGACTTCTCCGTGGCGCTCTCGCCGTAGTTACGGGTCACGGTCACCTGCACGTCGGCCGGCAGTTGCGTCTTCTGCAGCTCCTCCACCTTCTGCAGCACCGCATGCGCCACGTTGATGGCGTTGGCGCCTTTGTGCTTGGCGACGGAGATCGTCACCGCGTTATACTCGGTGCCCGGCGTGAAGGTTTTCGTGTCGATACCCGCCGACTTCCCATGCGGGCCGACGCCCAGGCTGACATACTGGTTCGGGTCTTCCGGTCCATCGATGACATCGGCTACGTCGCGTAGATATACCGGGTGCCCGCCGAACGCGCCGACCACCAGCGCCTTCACATCGTCCGCGCCGGTGAGGAAGTTGCCGGTTTTGACGTAGATCTCGGTATTGTTATTGGAAATGGTGCCGGCATCGAGCTGCTGATTCGCCGCCTGCAGTTGCTGGTACACGTAACCTGGTGACAGGTGATACCCCGCCAGCCGGATGGGATCAAGATCGACGCGGATCTGCCGCGCCTGTCCGCCGATGAGGGTGGTCTCCGACACATCGCGCACCTGTTTGATATTGTCGCTCACCACCTGTGACGCGATCCGCTTCAGCTCCATCGGCGAGTATTTGTCACTCCACATCGTCAGCGCGAGGATCGGCACGTCATAAATCGAGCGCAGCTTCACCAACGGCGCGCTGGCGCCCGGCGGCAGCACGGCGTTGGCGTTCAGCTTGTGGTACAGCTTGACCAGGCTGTCTTCTTCCTTTTCATTCACGTAAAAGCGCACGATCAGCATCGCCTGGCCGGGCATGGAGGTGGAGTAGATATACTCGACGCCCTTCACCTCCCACAGCAGCTTCTCCAGCGGCTTCACCACGCGGGATTCCACTTCCTTGGCCGACGCGCCCGGGTAGCCGACCATGATGTCCACCATCGGCACCACGATTTGCGGCTCCTCCTCGCGCGGCAAGGCGAGGGTGGCCATCAGCCCGGCAATCACCGCCGCGACCACGATAATCGGCGTCAACTTATTTTTGATGAATCGCTCGGCCAGCTTGCCGGCCAGACCTAATGGTTTATTCATATGAGATTCCTCATCTGCACTCCGCCAGGGACTGTCCCCTCGTATTGGGACCGGCGCCTGTTCTCATCTTTACGCTCGTTATCGTGACCTTAGGGACTGTCCCCTTCGAAAGGAGCTGTTACCATTTACGACGGGGACAGTCCCTATCTCGTTTCCACCGTTTTCCTGTCATCATCACGGTCGCTTGCTTACGGTGGGAGGGGACAGTCCCCTACGCTTTCTAGACGCTCGCCCTCCCATCTCTTTAGCGATCCGCCACCTGCACCAGCGCGCCCTCGGTCACCTGTCCGGTGTTCGCGATCAGCACGCGCTGGCCGGGCTGCAGACCGCTCAATACCTGCACCTTGTCGCCGCGGGTTTCGCCCAGCTTCACCATCAAGAGGCGAGCTTTCTGCGTGTTGTCCACCACGTAAAGGCCGGACAGGCCGTTGCGATCGATCACGGCATTGCGGTTCACTTCCAGTCGCTTCTCCTGCCCGGTGACCACCGTCAGCCGCCCGAATACGCCGGAGGCGACGCCCGCGGTGCGCGGCAGGTTAGCCTTCACCATGAAGGTGCGCGAGGCGGGGTCGGCGGAGGGGACGATCTGCGCCACTCGCGCCGTCACCGTGCGGTTCAGCGACTGCAGCATCACCGTCAGTAGCTTACCCTTGCGCAGCCCGGCCATCGCGCTTTCCGGCACATTGCCCACCAGTTGATATAAGGAGTCATCTTCCACGGTGAGAATGGGCATCTGCGGCATGGCCATCGCGCCCGGGTCGGACCGGCGGGCGGTGATCACCCCGCTGAAGGGGGCGTAGAGCACGGCGTAGCTCTGCATCGTTTGCGCACCGGATAACCCGGCCTTCGCCTGCGCGATGCCGGCCTGCGCGCGCTTCACGTCCTCCGCGCTCACCTTGTCGCGAGCCTGGGCGGCGATGGCCGCGCGCACTCCCTGCTCGGCCTGGCTTACCGCCTCTTCCGCGGTCTTGATATCCTCCCAGCGCCCGCCCTGGTGCGCCATCGCTGCCTGTGATTTCGCCTGTTCCAGGCCGGCGCGGGCCTGCTCGACGGCCTTCTCCGCCATCGTCACTTCCTGCGTGCGCGCGCCTTCCTGCACCATGCTCGCCTGTTCCTTCGCGATGTTCAGGCCCGCGTTGGCCTGGTTCACGCCCGCCTGCGCCTGGTTCACGCCTTGCTTCGCCTGTTCGAGCTGCAACGCGGTGTAGTCCAGCTTCTGCCGAGGTACGATTTCCTGGTCATACAGGTTCTTGATGCGGTCGTAATCGGCCTGCACGGTTCTCAGCGCGGCCTTCGCGCTGGCGAGTCCCGCTTCCGCCTGCGCCACCTGGTTCTCGGCGATCGTCACCCCTTGCTCCGCCTGCCGCTTCTGCTGGCCGCGTGCGCCTTCCCGTGCCAGGCTCAGGCTAGCTTCCGCTTGCTCGACGGCAGCCTGTGCCTGTGCCACGGCCTGGTCGGCTTGTGCCACCTGTTCCGGCCGCGGACCCTGCTTCGCCTTTGCGAGCTGCGCTTTTGCCTGCTCCAGCCCGGCGCGGGCTTGTGCGACGGCCACCGAGGATTGCGTGCGCTGCATCTCCAACCCCGCCTTCGCTTGCTCGCGTGCCGCCTGCGCATTCTGCACGCCCGCCTGTGCCTGGCTCACCCCCGCGGCCAGGTCATTCGCCTCCAATCGCACCAGCGGCTGTCCCTTGCGCACGTGGTCGCCTTCGCGGACATACACGGCGGAGATGCGGCCCATGATCTTCGGCGCGATGTCCGCCCGCTGCACCGCCTGCACCGTGCCCGGCACTTCCGTCTCGATGGGCACGGTCACTTCCGCTGCCTCCATTACCGCCGTGGTCACTGTGCCCACCGTCGCCGGCTGCGCGGTGATCTCCTCCGCTTTCTTCCCGCAGCCGGATACGGCCAACAACACGCCCATGCCGGCCAACGCCAGGCCCACAGATTGGAATATGGTCTTCCGCAACATACACGCTCCCTCCCCACAGAGATGAGTCGATCGGGTTCTGCAAGGTGTTTACTATTACTAATATATAACTATATTGTTATACAGTCAATACCCTTTTAAACATTTTTCTAACTTTTACATGTGTCCAAGGGTCGTAGCACCACAACCTCCTGTCTCTTTGAAAGGTGTTACCCGACCGGCGGCGAAGGCGGTGAGGGTGATCTGCATTCGGTGTAGAGGAAAACATGACAATGTATCGTGTGTGGTGTTGGGTAATGCTGGCGTTGCTGGGCGGGCTGGCGGTTTCCGCGTCTGCCGCCGTGCGCCTGCCGCGCCTGTTCAGTGACGACATGATTCTGCAGCGCGACCGGTCGGTGCCGGTGTGGGGCTGGGCAGAGCCGGGCGAGAAGGTGACCGTGCGCTTTGCCGGGCAGCAGGCCGCCACAGTTGCGAACGCGCAAGGCGACTGGTCCGTGCGGTTGAAGCCGCTCTCGGCCAACTCGAAACCACGCGAATTGACCGTCTCCGGCGCCAATACCCTTGCCTTTCGGAACGTGCTGGTGGGCGACGTCTGGCTGTTCAGCGGCGATTTCGGTGTCTACTGGGAGCTGTACGGCTGCCTGAATGCGGAGAAGGAGATTGCCAATTCCGGCAACCCGCAGATCCGCCTGCTGAAGGTGGAGTCGCTGAGCAGCAACACGCCGATGACGGATATCTCGAGCGAGTGGCATATCTGCTCGCCGGAAATCGCGGCCGAGTTTTCCGCGCTGGCCTACTTCTTCGGGCAGGCGCTGCAACAGGAGACCCGTGTTCCCATCGGCCTCATCGAAGCCTCCTACCGCTATTCCTCAATCCAGTCGTGGATCTCCCCGCAGGCCTTTCACGCCATCCCCGAGCTCAAGCTGCCGCGGGACAAAATGGACAGCTGGGATTCCACCACGCCCGTCGGCCGGGAAGCCTTCGGGAAGACGGTCGATAACGTGGAGAAATGGCTGCCGGCAGCGGAGCAGGCCTTCAATGCAGGCAAGCCGATTCCGGCCCAACCGACGCCGCCCGCGCCGATCCCGGCGAATGACAGCAATTACCGGTCGTTGGGAGAGCTCTCCAACCTGTACCACGGCATGATCGCCCCGCTGATGCCCTTCGCCATTCGCGGCTTGGTCTGGTCGATGGGCGAGAACGGCGGCGGCATCGAGTGGCCGAAATACGACATCTACATGCGCGGCCTGGTGGACGGCTGGCGCACGGGGTGGGGGCAGGGAAATTTTCCGGTGTATTTCGAGCTGCTGCCCGCGTTGGGCAATCCTTCCGCCCAACCGGGCGCCGGCGGGCAATGGGCGGCCTTCCGCGAGAAGCAGATAAAAAGCCTGGCGATCCCCAATACGGCCGCAGCAGTGACATTTGACGTCAGTGATTACATCGCGGATGCCCGCAACCGCCGCGACCCCGGGCAGCGGCTGGCGCTCTGCGCGCTGGCGGGTGAATATCGCCGCAAGATCGAGTGCAGCGGCCCCGTGTATCGCAGCCAGCGCATTGAGGGGGATCGCGTGATCCTCACCTTCGATCACCTCGGACGCGGCTTGATGATCGGTGAGAAAGATGGCCTGACTCCCATCCGCGAGGTGAAGGCAGGAACGCTCAAAGGCTTCGCCCTGGCCGGCGCGGATAAGAAGTGGTACTGGACGGATGCATTAATCGACGGGAACACGGTCGTGCTGCAGAGTACGCAGGTGCCCGCCCCGGTGGCGGTCCGCTACGCCTACGCCGACAACCCGGCCGGCAGCAACCTGTATAACCGCGATGGCTTGCCGGCGATGCCGTTTCGCACGGACGACTGGTAAGAAAGATTCTTAATTGATAGAGAGAACAGGTGTTTCACGTGAAACACCTTGCTTGTTGAGGTAATTCGATGAATCATGTGAGATATGCCTTACTTGGGATAATGGTCCTGCTCACTCTCGGTTCCGCCTGGGCCAAGCCGCGGCTGGCGCGCATCTTCTCCGACAATATGGTGCTGCAGCGCGACAAGCCGGCGCCGGTTTGGGGCTGGGCGGAGCCGGGCGAGGCGGTGACCGTCGACTTTGCCGGACAGCAGAAAACCGCCACCGCAGGCGCGGACGGCAAGTGGACCGTCACGCTGGACCCGCTGCCGGCGAGTCGCGAGCCACGGGATTTGATGCTGAATGGCACGCCGGCGGTGAAGAACGTGCTGGTGGGCGAGGTGTGGCTGTGCGGCGGCCAGTCGAACATGGGTCTCTCTTTGAGTGACTGTTTCGACGCGCGTCGCGAGATCGCCGCGGCGAATTATCCGCAATATCGGTTCTACGCGGGCGGCGTGTCGAGCAGCCTGCTGCCCGCCCCCGACCTGCAAGGCGGAAACTGGAAGGTCTGTACGCCGGAGACGGCGGCGGGTTTCGCCGGAACGGCCTACTTCTTCGGGAAACGGCTGTATCTGACACTGGATGTCCCCATCGGCTTGATCGAATTTGATGTAGGCGCGACCGGCATCGAGGGCTGGGTGCCGCTGGACGCCTACCGTGCCGCACCTGAACCGGCGCTGCAGGCCATCTATCGGGAAGTATCGAGCTGGAACCCGGCGAGCGAGATCGGCCGGCAGGCGCACGAGGAAGCCTTCGCGAAGATCAGGGCCTGGTTGCCGCAGGCGCGGCAGGCGCTGGCGGATGGCAAGCCGGTCCCGCCCGAGCCACTGCTGCCGGCGCCCAACCCGCACATCGCGAATCCCACCATGATCTTCAACGGCACGGTGGCGCCGCTGGTGCCGCTGGCCATGCGTGGTGCGGTCTGGTACCAGGGCGAATCCAACCCGGGCGAAGGGGCGATCTATTACTGGAAAATGAAGGCGATGATCAACGGCTGGCGGGCGCTGTGGGGCGCGGAGTTCCCCTTTTATTACGTTTCACTCACCAATGAAGGCAAGCGCAACGAGGACCCCGCCAACGACGGCACCTACCGCTACATTCCGGTGCGCGATGCCCAGCGACGCGCGATGTCGTTGCCCAACACCGGCATGGTAGTCGCCATCGACCTGGGCGAGGACACCAGCGGCCATCCGCGCAATAAGCGCGACGTCGGCGACAGGCTGGCATTGTGGGCGCGCGCGAAGGTCTACGGTGAAAAGATCCCCTTCAGTGGTCCGCTTTACCGAAGCTGCCGTGTAGACGGCGACCGCATGATCCTCTCCTTCGACTACGCCGAGAGCGGCCTGATGGTCGGCGACAAAAACGGCCTGGAACCGGTGCATGAAGTGAAAGACGGTGCACTCGCCCACTTCGCCATCGCCGGCGCGGATGGCAAGTGGTACTGGGGGGACGCGAAAATTGTCGGCGAGACGGTCGAAGTGCGCAGCGATAAAGTGCCGGTGCCGGTCAAGGTGCGCTATGCGTATTCGATGAATCCGAAAGGCAACAAGCTGTATAACCGCGACAGTTTACCTGCCTCGCCCTTCCGGACCGACGAGTTAGAATAAAACTCAGGGACTGTCCCGACCCCGCAGGACCAGCAACGGTCGCCTTCCCCAATAACCGTTCGGATAACCACGGGACTGTCCCCCCTCGTGCCAAAGGTAAGCCAAACCACGAGGGGGGACAGTCCCGTGGTCATGTAAGCGGTTATTGGGGAAGGCGACCGTTGCTGGTCCTGCGGGGTCGGGACAGTCCCCGAACCAGATCAGTTCCCGATCTTCAACTGCTGCAGATCCGCTTCACCTTGTTCCTGCAGGCTGTGGCACACCAGGTCGTTAAGCTGGGTGAGCGATGGGTCATTGATCCGGTAATACACGTGCATGCCGGCGCGCCCTTTTGCCACCAGCCCGCCGTCGGCCAGCAGGCTGAGCTGGTGTGTGATATTGGCCTGCGTGGTCTCCATCGCCGCCACCAGCTCGGCCAATGTCTTCTCGCCCGCCAGCAACAGCTGCAGGATGCGCAGCCGCGACGGCTCCGAGAGCAGCTTGAACTGTTGCGCCACCCTCTCCAGCAAGCCATCCGGCATCGGCAAATGCTCGTTCATCCATATCTCCTTCACCACACACTGTGATTAACTATACCATATAATTATATAGTAATAAACATGTTGGGAAATGGATGAACAAGGTACAGAGGACTCACCCCACGCGTTCCGGAACCGGCAGCCCGATCATCGCCCGCGCTTCTTCCGGACTGGCGATGCCGCGGCCGGCGGCATCGGCGAGTTTCACCAGCCGCTCGATCAGCGCCGCGTTCGTCGCCGGCCGCGTCTTTTCTTCGTCGAAATACAGGTTGTCTTCCAACCCGACACGCACGTGGCCGCCCATAATAATGGCCAGCGCGTTGACGCGGAATTGGTGGCGCCCGATGCCGGCAGCGGCCCAGGTGATGCCTGGCGGAAGGGCGTTGACCATCATCGCCAGGTTCAGCGCGGTCGCATTGATGGTGCCCGGCGAGCCCAGCAGCAGGTTGCAGTAGCCCGGCGCCTGCAGGATGCCGCGCTCGATGAGGAAGCGCATCTGCTCCACCATGCCCAGCTCGAAACATTCCAACTCCGGCATGATACCCCGCTCGCGCATGGAGAGCGCCAGCGATTTGATGGTCTGCGGGTCGGTCACCGAGGCTTCGCGGGCGAAATTGAGCGAGCCCAACGTCAGCGAGGCCATCTCCGGCCGCGGCCCGCCGACATCCAGCACGTCGGCGCGCTCTTCGAAGCGATGGAAGACCCGCCCACTGGTGGAGACGCAGAGGATCAGGTCCGGGCAGGCGGCGCGCACCGCGGCGAGGATCTCCTCGTAGCGCTCCCGGCGGTAGGTTGGCTTGCCCTCGTCATCGCGCGCGTGCAGGTGAACAATGGCGGCTCCGGCCTCCCGGCAGCGGCGCGCGTCATCGGCGATCTCTTCCGGCGTCACGGGAAGGTGCGGCGTGTCCGCCTTCGTCGGTACCATCCCGGTCAGCGCGGCGTTGATGATGAGCTGATTCGGCACTATTTTCCCTCGATATTATCTTCGACGATGCGCGCCGGCACGCCTAATGCCAGCACATGGGCCGGCAAATCTTTCGTCACCACCGCCCCGGCGCCGATTACGCAGCCTTCGCCGATGGTGATGTTGTCCCGGATCACCGCGCCCATGCCGATATACGTTCGTTGGCCGATCGTCACCATGCCGGCAATGTTCGCGCCCGGCTGCAGGGTGCAATACTCGCCGATGCGCGTGTGATGACCGATCAATACGCCGCGATTGACGAATACCTGCGAGGCCAGTATCGTGTGCGCCGACACGTTGGCGAAGGGACTGATGAAGCAACCCTCACCGAGCTCTGCGGTGCGGGATACCCGCGCGGTGGGGTGCGCCAGCGAGGCGAACGGCACCTCCAACGCAGTGACCTGATCGACGTATCGCCCGCGGTGGGTCGTCGCCAGCCCGCAAACCGCCTGCACGCCACTCATCCTGGCCAGCGCGTCCACCCACAGCACCGGCAGTCCCTCCAGCGGCTCCCGGCAGCGCTGGGGGTCCATATTCTCTATGAAGGCCACCACCTCATATCCTGGGATCTCCGAGATCACATCGGCGAGTTCCACAGCCAGCGTACGCGTTCCCAGCAAGACCAGCGACACCGCCATCACCAGCCCTCCTGAATTAGTCGCGTCACATAATTGACGTCGTCTTGCGTCAGGCCGAGGTGCAATGGCAGCGACAGCACGCGCGCGGTGAAGGCGGCCACATTGGGGAGTTCCTGCCGCTCGTACATCGGGTAGTCGTCGTTCCGGCGGTAATGCATGCCGACGTCCACCCCGCCGGCGTTGAGTTTGTCAATCAGCCGCTCGCGCCCATCCACCAGAATCGGGCACAGGTGATGGCTGCTCTGCCGATCCTCGGCATGGTGCAGCAATTCGACTCCCGGTACGCCGGCCAGCGCTTCCCGATACTGTGCGACCAAGCGGGCGCGATATCGGTTCTCCTCGTCGAGGAACGGCAATTGCGCCAATCCGATGGCTGCCTGAATATCGTTCATATGGTACTTGAAGCCGACTTCCCCGATCTGGTAATCCCATTGGTAGCTCCGCACGTTATCGCTCCGCTGGTATGTCGAGCGGTCGATGCCCATCCAGCGGAGCGTCCGAGCACGGGCGTCGTCTTCCGGCTGCGAGAGCGTCAGCGCCCCGCCGTCGCCCATCGGCAGGTTTTTCACCGCGTGGAAGGAAAATGCGTGAAAATTCCCATGCGAGCCGATGCGCTTCCCATGATAGGCCGCGCCGCACGCATGGGCGCAATCCTCGATAATCGGCAGGTTGCGCTCTCGCCTGAGAGCAGAAAAAGCATCCAGATCACACGGATAGCCGCCATAATGCATGACTATGATGGCCCGCGTGCGTTCGGTGATGCGGCTAGCGACACTGCCGGCATCCAGATTGCCCGTCCGCGGCTCGATATCGGCGAAGACCGGATGCAGTCCTTCATAGAGGATGGCGTGATTGGTGGAAATGAAGGTGAGCGGAGTGGTGATCACTTCCGATCCGGACGGAAGGTTCAACAGCCGCAGTGCCAGGTGCAGTGCGGAGGTGCAGGAATTCAGGCCCACGCAATGGTTGGCGCCGGTGTAATCGGCAAAGGCCCGCTCGAATTCGGCGGTTTTCGGTCCCATGCCGATCCAGCCGGACCGCAGCACTTCACTCACTGCCAGGATGGCCTCTTCACGGATGCCGGGTCGGAACAGTTGAATACGTGTTGGTAGACTGTGCGACATGGCGGTCAGTAATCCTTGTGATTGCTTCACTTCGCTGAATTATCTCTAACTTCCTTCCGGGTGCCTGCATAATTCAACATTTCTACAGAAATACGCCTGGTACGCAACCTTCTTTCAACCGTGCTGCCGGCGGGCGAGGGCGTAACCGGCAAAACGGAAGAATCCAAGGTAGACGCGCCATGTCAGCGGATCGGACGAAAACGCAGAGGTGAGCGAGTGCAACACCGCCGGTATCTCCTCACCGGCGGACATCTGCGTCCAGGCATACCGGCTATACAGATGCGCGAGGCGTCGATGCAAGATGGGCAGCAGATCGGGGCGTTCCTGCTTAACCCATTCCAGCGCCTTCTGGAGCACCACCACACCGCCCCGGCGCATCCGCAGTAAATTCTTCGATTGTTGTCCAGCGGAATATCGGTAGAGGACCAGCCGTTCGGCATCGGCGTGAAATGTCGTCAGCCGGGCCAGGCGAATCCATAAATCCCAGTCCGCGGTGCAGATGATCTTCTCGTCAAATCCCCCGACCGCCTCCAGCACGGAACGGCGGATTAAGGCCAGGGAAGGCGTGCGAATCATGTTTCTCGCGAGTACCTGTTTCAGAATATCCGTCGCCAGACGAGGAGGCGGCGTCTGGATTCGCTGTGGTGTCAACGTTTCGTCGACTTCAGTGTAGTGGCAGAATGTGACGCCGATGTCCGGATGAGCGTCGAGAGTAGCCACCTGGCTCGCAAGCTTCTCCGGCGCCCACACGTCATCCATGTCCAGAAACGCAAGGTATTGCCCGTGCGAGGCGTGAAAGCCGTCATTCCGGGGAATCGAGGCTCGACCGCTGTTCGCCGCGCGCACGATCAACCGTGCCATGGGTGGGAGTTGATAGCGTGCGACAATCTCCGCTCCCGAACAATCATCTACCACAATAATTTCATAATCGGTCAGCGTTTGCCGCAAGATACTGGCAATCGCCTGGTTCAGGAAATCGGCGCGCCGGTAGGCCGGGATGATGACGGAAACCAGTGGAGTCGTCGCTGTCATGATCGCTCCCAGGCGCCGCTCATTACTGGTCGCCAGGCGGATTGGCGAGCAGCAGCTCGGCCAGCGCTTTGACCTGCGGGTCGCCGGATTTTTTCGCCGTGGTCCAGTCCTGGCGCTGGGTCGTGTCCCAGCCGGTGGCCAGCAACGCCAGTCCGCGTTCGCGCGGCGTTTTCGCCAACTGCGACGCCTTGCGCGCCATCTGTCCCGCCTCTTCATCCGCCGCATCGTGCATCAGACGGATGATCGCGCGGATGGCCGTGCCTTCGGTGGTATCGGCGCCGCTCTGCGCCAGTGCCTGGTCGAAGGCTGCTCGCGCGCCGTCCGCATCGCTGGCCGTCAGCTTCTGATAGCCCTGCAGCAGCGCGGCGACGGCGGGCGAGGGTGCGGACGGCTTCGGTGCGGATGTATCGCCTTTCACGCGGATGTAGCAAGATACCGACTGCTTGTCGGCGCGGGAGATGACGACTTTGCGCAGGCCGGGCGGGACGTTGTCCGGCACCACGAAGGCTACCGCGCGGTCGCTCCAGAAACTGATCTCCGCTCCGTGATTGGCGAAGGACACGGTGCCCGGATTGCCGAATCCGCTGCCGCCCACCCGCACCGTCTCGCCGGCGGTTACCGCGGCCGTCGCCGTCTTGTCCAACTGCGGCGAGGTGGGAATGGCGGTAGCCGGTCCGGCGATGGCCGCCAGGAATTTATGCGTGCGGTTGTCGCTGCTGGTGATCTCGAAGACCAGGTTCTCCCCCGGCTTCGTCTTTTCCGTGATGCGGAAGATGATCTCCGTGTCTGTCCAGTGCAGGATCTGCTGCGGCTTGCCGTCGGCGGTAATGGTGCCGCGCGACATGCCGAATTTCAAGCCGGGCAACCGCACGACGTCACCGGCCTTGAAGCGCGGCTTATACAGGTTGTAGAGCATGGGGAAGGGCTCGAGATGCGACGACTTCTCCTGCTGCACCGATACGGGCAGCAGCGAGCCGCTCACTTCGACCTTCGTCACGCAGTGGTAGGTCAGCCAGCCGGGGACCAGGCGATTGAAGATAGAACCGCGCACGAATTTGAACCGCAGCTTGTCGCCGTTGCGCAGCATATCCCATACCGGGGCGATATCGACGGTTACGTATTGCGGGCGATAGACATCAGACAACGTTTCTTCCGTGGTGTTGGGGATCGCCGCCACGTCCAGCGTGCTTTTCAGTGTATTGCCCGATTTGACGGGCAGGGTGATCATGTCCTGCTCGGGGATCGAGCCGGACTCGGAGTAGATATAAACGAGACATCCCTGCAGATTGATCCCTCGGAAGGGCACCTGTTGCTGATTGTCGGTGATCGTCCCGACGAGCGGCTCAGCGCGCAGCTCGCTGACGTAAGCCTGCCAGCCGATGGTGACGAATGAGGCCGCGATCAGCAGGCCCAGCACCGCCAGGATGACTTTGACAATGGAACGCGACGTTTTCACCAGAGCTTCTCCCCACCCCGGGTTGTCCGCGGCTCATTCCGCTGAATGCGCGAACAACCTGGAGCACTGTTTCTCTTTCGTCGCGGAACAACGTTCTCCTTCAGGCGCTTGCGAGAAGCCGCATGCACCTGGCACGCGGCTTCGTACTTTTGTGCGTCATTTGTAACAGCGCTGGCTTACCGGCTCCACAGGGCGGCGAAGAGCAGTAATGTCAGCAGGCCGACGGTCGACCAGCGCCACGGGTCCTGCCGTCCTTTCGCGCGCCTGAGCAGCAGGCACCCGCAGGCCAGCGCCAGCGCCAGCGCCCCCTGCTGCAGCGGCAGTTGCGCGGAGGCCGTCAGGTAGGCGGTCAGCTCAAGCGGTGTATCCGCTGCAGCATCGGCGAGGACGGCGTCATGCGTCATTTGCGACGGCTGGAACCGGCCGCGCAGCCGGGTGAGGAAGTAGCTTTGCCCCGGATCGAGGTTCAGCCCGGGCGTAGTGTATGCCGGATTGAACGGCGCGGCATATTCGACGACGAAAGCTCGCCCGCCGGGTTGATCGAGCTTGCCGGCAAAATGCGCGTCATAAGATTGCGCGAGCACTACGCTGGACGACCCGTGCACGCCGCTCATATCCATGTCGACGGTGGGGAAGGTGGTGCACGTCATGCGGTGGCGGGAGATGACGTAGAGCAGCACCTCGCTCCCTTCGGTATCGCTGTTGATGGAGGAGATGCAGAGTGGAAAGACCGGCTGCGCGGCGGTGAAGGTGAGCTTCAATGGGTTTTGTGGGAAATAGCGGGAGGTAGACTCCGGCTGATCGGCGGCATTGTCCACTTTCACGGCGACGAATTTCCAGCCGTTGTTGATGTATTCGTTCAACACCGGCTTGCCCGCCTCCGGGAAGCGGTAGGAGTTGAGCGACAGCCACTGCGCCAGCTCATCCGCCGAAGAGGCATCGAGCACGCTGATCTCCAGCCCGTTCACATGCAGTTGCTCGACCACGTTGACGCCGACGGGCACGGCATCTCCGTTGGCGCCGCCGCTATCACCGCTGCCGCAGCCGCCGCAGCCCGTCACGCCGCCGCCGTTGAGGCCGAAAAAGGCACGGGGAGCCGACATGTAATATAGCGAGGTGAATGCCGCTTCCCCGTCTTCCAGCGGGGCGATTGCCGTGGGCGTGGAGGCGACCGGCACCAGCCAGGCGAAATCGACGGGATCGCCGGCGTATTGCGTGGACAGCACCAGGGTCTCCGTCTGCGTGTCCGGGTCGTAGGCGAGAATGGCGCGCTGGTCCGCCGAATAACCGGCTCCGGTGTCCAGCTCGAACACCCCGCCGTCCGCGAAGGCCAGCCCACAGAGGAAGACGCAGCATGCCAGCGAGAACAGCACGCGCAGTGAGAGCAGGTATCGGTTCATAGCTACTCCTTAGTTCATGAACTGACGAAAGGGGGGCTGTAAATTAGGGGTATCGGTAATCCCCTTCATCCTGCTGTTCTAATTCGACGGAGGCGAGCAATCCCCTGCACGGTAAGCAAAATCATCGAGTTGCTCCGGTATGCTGACCAGCGGGTGGTTTGCCGCCGGCCAACCGGCGTTTCAGCATATACCTGACCAGACGGTAGAATCCCTGATACACGCGCAGCGCGCCGGGGTAACTGGCTACGGCGGCCTTCACCGTCCGGTAGATCGCCCGCGGCTCCTCCTGCCGGGCGATTTGCTGTTTGGCGAAGAGATAATACAGCATGGCCAGGCGATAACGCAGGCACGACAGCAGATCAGGTCGTTTCGCTGCCAGCCAGACGCGCGTCTTTTCGAGGACGGCGGTGTCCCCCTGGCGCATGCGGTGCTGATCTTTTGATGTCTGGCCCCGATACTGCCGGTACAGTATCCCGTAGGCAGGATCGGCATGAAACTGCGTCAATCCGGCCAGGCGCAGCCACAGGTCCCAGTCCTCGCCACCGTGAATCGCCTCGTCAAACCCTCCCGCCGCTTCCAGGGCGGTGCGGCGGATAAGTGTCTGCGATGGGGTGCGGATGACGCAGGATGTCAGCAGTTGCCGCATCACATCGCCGGCCAGCACGGCAGGGGGACGCTGTACCAATGGCTGCAATGTCTCGTCGACATCCCGGCACTGGCAGAAGGTGACGCCCACCTCCGGCTGCGCCTCCAGTACGGCCACCTGCGCCGCCAGTTTTTCCGGCAACCAGATGTCATCGTGATCGAGGAAGGCCAGGTAGCGCCCGCGAGAGGCACGAAGCCCATCATTCCGCGGCGCGGACGCGCTGCCACTATTCGTCTCGCGCCTGATCAACTGTACTGACGGGGGGAATTGATACCGGCTGATGATATCATCTCCCGAGCAGTCATCGACGACGATGATCTCATTATCCGTGAAGGTCTGCCGCGTCACGCTATCTACCGCTTGATTGATGAAATCAGGGCAGCGATAAGCGGGAATGATCACGGACACGGTTGGTATTGACGGCACGTCCTTGCTCCTGAAATGTTTACCAGGACTTTCATCCGGTGCGGCGTGGAGATGCGGGCCTTCTCCCCCTCCCCCAGCATTGGGGGAGGGGGCCGGTAATGCTGTCCTTCCTGGCCAGCAGTGGGGAGAGGGCCCGCGTTTCTGAACCGTCCTGAACAAAAGTCCAGTGCTATATTTTAGTTCGTGAGAGAAGCGCTGACTCCTTCCAATACGGCAGGAACTCACCCGAGCAGGTCGAAAAAGTCATCAATCCGGCAGTGGGAGGTTGGCATGCACGACACGAATCGGCCATTGACACTCTTCCTCGATTGGTACGCCGTCTGGCCTGGCGCGGTGACATATGACGAGCGGGGTGGGGCGCATTATTGCGAAGCCCCGCGGGGGCTGCGGCTGGCCGTGCAGCCGGCGCGTAAGTCGGAGATTGTGCTGCACGGTGAATATCCGTGGGAGACGCTGCTCAACATGTGCAGCGTGCTGCCCGATCCGGCGGGCGGCTGGAAGCTCTGGTATGGGGCGATGGCTTTCCCAGAAACGCCGGAGATCGACCCCGCCAGCGGCATCCCCAATCGCCGCGAAACGATTCATGTCTGTTACGCCGAGAGTGACGACGGGCTGCACTGGCGCAAGCCCATGTTGGGGCTGCACGAGTTCAACGGCTCGAAAGAGAACAACATCGTCTGTCCCAACTGCATCGAGGCGAGCGTGTTCGCCGATCCGGCGTGCGGCTACCGCCTGGTGCACCACCTGCCCTTCCCGCAGCCGGACGGCGAGACGATGCACTGGCTGGGGAGCAGCACCTCGCCCAACGGCATCCACTGGACGCCCGACCCGCGCCCGCTGGTCCGTGTGTATTGCGACACGCTGAACGTCGGCTGGTACGATCCGGAGCGGCAGAGCTACGTCTTCTGCGTGCGTTATGCCCGCGGCAGCCGGCGCGCGATGGCAATGACGGAAGGCCCGGAGCCGGCGGAACTGCCGCACCCGCGGATCGTGTTCGAGGCGGACAGCCAGGACCCGCCGGAGATGGATATCTACACGAACGGATATTGCCGCCACCCCGCGCACTTCCGCGCGCCGCGGCCGGCAGTCTATGACGGCATGGGCCGCCTCGAATCTGTCGAGCAGCACTGGTCGCAGGACGTCCACCTGATGTTCCCCGCCATGTTCGACCGCGCGAAGGATACGCTGGACGTGCAACTGGCTGTCAGCCGCGACGGCCGGCAGTGGTCGCGCCCGGAGCGCGTGCCCATCATCCCGCTGGGCGAGGCGGGCAGTGGAGAGGAAGGCGGCATCTACCCCGCCACCGGCATCCAGACCCTCGAACCGGGCCTGTGGGGCGTGCTCTATTCGGGCACCGGCCACGGGCATAACGAGTGGTTCCAGCCAACGTATACGCCGAACGGCGGCCACTTGCGCTGGGCGCTGTGGCCGGAGAACCGCCTGGTAGCGCTGCAGGCGGACGATGAGGGCGAGTGCACCCTCTTCCTTCCCGCCTTCTCCGCCACCGACCTGCGCGTGAACTATCAAACCGAGCGCGGGGGCTGGGTTCGCTTCGAGCTGGGCAAAGGCGACGGCTACTGGCCGCCGGCCGCCACACAACCCCTCCCCGGCTTCAGCTTCGCCGACTGTGACCCGCTGTCCGGCGACGCGCTGGATCAGACCGTCTCCTGGCGCGGGAAGACGGACCTGTCCGCCCTGAAGGACGCCGGCGTGCAGGTGGTGCGGGTGCGGATGAGCCGGGCGAAGTTATTTGCGATACTATCGTAATGAGGATCAATAAATGACCGGTAAAGAATACGTCCTTTCCGCGGTCCGTCACCAGGCGACTGACCGCATTCCCATCACCTTCGATGCCGAAAAAGAAGTCTACGAGATGCTGCACGGACATTTCCGCACGGAGGCGAAGGAAGCGTTGTTCGACCGGCTGCACGTGGATACCTGGATGCTGTTGCCCGGCAGCTTCATGTTCGCCCGCGAGGAGGAGCGGAAGGAGGAGCGGCTGTCCATCTGGGGGTACGGCACGAAGACCGTGCAGTATGACGGCGGCGCCTATCAGGAGGTGTGCCACACACCGCTGACCGGCAAGGACGAGATCGCCGATATCAAGGCGCACCGCTGGCCGTCATCAGGGGTGTTCGACTTCACGCACTTCCCGCAACAGGCCGCTGAGCACGCCGACCGCGCCATCATCGGCGTCTTCACCTGGGGCGCGTATTTCATCGCTTCCTACGTGCGCGGGCTGGAGGACCTGCTCTGCGATTTCGCCGTCAATCAGGATTACGCCCACTGCCTGATCGACACCATCGCCGACATCAGCGCCAGCGCGCTGCAGACCATGCTCGAGCAGTACGGCGACGGCGTCGACATCATTTACATGGCGGACGATTACTGCTCGCAACTGGCGCCGCTGTTCAGCCCGGCGGTCTTCCGCGAGTTCGTGGTGCCGTACCTGCGGCGGTTTGTCGAGATCACCCACCGGCATAACAAGAAATTCCTGCTGCACTGCTGCGGCGCCGTGCGGCCGCTGCTGCCGATGATCATCGACGCGGGGGTGGATATGCTGGAGCCGCTGCAGATCCGCGCGGAGGGCATGGACCCCGCCGGCCTCAAGCGCGACTTCGGTCGAGACCTCTGCTTCTACGGCGGTGTCGACCTGCAGCAGATCCTCTGCCGCGGCACCAGCGCGCAGGTGGCGGACGAAGTCAAGCGCCTCATCGACATCCTCGGCGAAGACGGCGGCTACATCCTCGGCCCCGGCCACACCTACATCCAGGTGGACGCCCCGCTGGAAAATATCCTGTCGATGTACGAGACGGCCTATTCATATCGGCGGTAAACGCTCAGGGACTGTCCCGTCCCCGCGGGATCGAAGCCTGTTATTCGAATTTCACGCTCGGTGACATAATCACGGGACTGTCCCCCCCATGCGATAGGCTTTTCTATCAACGAGGGGGGGACAGTCCCGTGGTTATGCACACAGATATTGAGGAAGGCGGCTTTTTCTGGTCGCGCGTGGCCGTGACAGTCCCAGAGTTTGCTCGTGCGAGAGGCAAGCCTACCAACGTGGGAGAACAGTTCCGGTTTGGCGGACAAACCGGAGAAAAACCGCCAAAACAGGTTTAAAACTGCTCGTTTTTGGGTATATAGCGAGCGTATCCCCAAAAAATTCCCCCCTTCCGCAGATCCCGAAAAAGTCCGAAATTACGCTCAAAATATTGCTGCAGCCGGGGATCTGCGGGGATCTGCAGGACTTCCCCAACCTCTATTGAATAACTGATAAGCAATATGCAAAGCATCACCACCGAACAATCCGCACCCGCACCGCCAGCCGCTGGCTGGTACCGCTGGGTCGTCCTCGCCGTTGGCACGCTGGGTATCTTTGCCGCGCTGGGGTTGGCGCGGTTCGGGTATGCCACCGTGCTGAAGCCGATGAAGGAGACGCTGGGCATCACCAGCGCCGGCGCGGGCATTATTGCCAGCGCGAACCTGGCGGGATACATGATCCTGGCAGCCATCGGCGGGGCGCTGGCGTCGCGCTACGGCTCGCGCGTGGTGGCGGTGATCGGCCTGTTGGTGGTAGGGGCTACCCTGCTGCTAACCAGTACGGCCACCGGGTTGCTCTCCGCCTGCGCCTGGCGCGGGATCACCGGGCTGGGCAGCGGGGCCGCCAACGTCTCGATCATGGGCATGTGGACGGGGTGGTTCGAGCCGCGGCTGCGCGGGCGGGCGGCGGGCATTGCGGTAGCCGGGTCGTCCATCGGCTTGATTCTGACCGGATTGGCGGTGCCGCGGATCCTGGCGCATTCCGCCGCCGGCTGGCGCGCCTGCTGGCTGCTGTTCGGCGCAGTGGCCATCGGGATGGCGCTGCTGGCGTTGATCTTCCTGCGCAATCGACCGGCCGGCGCCTCCGCCGATCCGTCTCCGCAAAAGCGCGCGGAGTCCATCGCCGACCTGTATCGCTCGCCGGCGATCTGGCACCTGGGCGGGATCTATGTCGCCTTCGGTTTCTCCTATATCATCTACATGACCTTCTTCGTCAATCACCTGCAGAATATCGGTTACAGCACCGTCGCGGCGAACCAGCACTTCATGCTGATGGGCGTCTGCAGCCTGGTGTGCGGTTTCTTGTGGGGCGCGGTTTCCGATGTCTTCGGCCGCAAGGCGGCGCTGGTGGCCGTTTTCCTGGTGCATACCGTCGCCTTCGCGCTGTTCGGGCTCACCGGCGCGCCGGCGGGCGTGATCGTCTCCACCGTGCTGTTCGGCCTCAGTGCCTGGAGCATCCCGGCCATCATGGCGGCGGCCTGCGGCGATCTGCTGGGCGCGCGGCTGTCGGCGGCCGGGCTGGGCTTCATCACGCTTTTCTTCGGCATTGGCCAGGCCCTCGGGCCGTGGGTCGCCGGCGAAATGGCCGATGCCTCGAAGTCGTTCTCACATGCCTTCCTGCTGGCCGCCGCGGTAGCCATGCTCGGTGCGCTGGGGTCGCTGCTGCTGCCCCGCCGGTCGCCGGAGGGTGGGCTGCGGTGATTTGCTCGGACTGCGCAGGAACTCGCCTCCCTTCGTTGAACTGTGTGTTGGGAGGTGCGGTATGCGCGTGTTATTACTGGGGGGAACGGGCGAGGTTGGGCATCATATCGCCAACGGGTTGGTCGAGCGCGGGCACGAAGTGACGGTCATCGGCCGCGGGCGCGATAAGCGGGGGTTCGCGCTGGACCGTCGCGTGCGGCTGGTACAGGCGGATAAGAATGACGCCGCCGCCCTTGAGCAGGCCGCCGCGCCGCTGAAACCCGAGGTGATCATCGACACCGTGCCGACCGACACCTCGATCCGCAACATGCACGGCCTCTTCGCCGGCAAGATCCGCCATTATATTCAGTGTGGCTCCACGGGCGTGTATGCCCCGCTGCAATATCTCCCCGGTGACGAGGAGCATCCGTGGGACGCGAAACCCGGCGACTTCTTCGCCGCCTGCGCCATGCGCGACCATTTTGCGCTGGGACTGCACGGCGACCAGTTCCCGGTCACTATATTGCGGTCCACCATGATCATCGGCCCCGGCGCGCTGCCGGTGGATAACCTGGGCGGACGCGGCGCCTGGTTCCTGCAGGACCTGGCCGCCAATCGACCGCTGGAATTGCCGGAGGACGGCGACGCGCTGGTGCAAGCCGGGTTGAACGCGGACCTGGCGCAGGCCTTCGTGCTGGCGGCGGAGCAACCCGACCGCGCGGCCGGTGAAATCTTCAACATCTCCTGCGCACGGGCCGTCACCCTGCGCGACTACCTGGGCTTCTTCAAAGAGGCGATGGGCAGCACCTCCCCGCTGGTGCCCACGCCGGTGGAGACGATCCTCGCCAACCACCGCGACGACGGCCGTGCCGACGAATACTGGCTGCGCTTCCTCTGCCTGCACATGTGCTACGACCTGACCAAGGCCCGCGAAATGCTGGGCTACAACCCGCCCCATTCCGTGCGCGACGGCGTGCGGCTGGTGGTGCAGTGGGCGAAGGAAACGGGGCGGGTTTGATATGGATTACCCTGTATAAGTAAGCGGTGAAAGTGAGATTCACAGCCTGGAAGGAGGCGAGAGCCCCGCTGATGATAGGTTAGCTTGCCTAAACACGGGCGGGGCTCTCGCCTCCTTCCAGACTGTGAATCTCACTTCCACCGCTTATCTGCGTTACAAGGAATATCCGGCTTTCACGCCGAATTACCCATTTGTGCGCAAACGACGACAAATGGCGCGCCGCCGGGGGACGGTGGCGCTGATTCTTGCGCTGGCCGGGCTGATCGCGGGATTGGGCTGGTGGCAGGCGCGCGCCCGCGAGCATGGGGCGACGGCTCCCTTTGTGCTGCTGCTGCGCGAGTTTCTTTCGCCATCCGTGCGTACGGCCGGCGGGTTGCGCAACACATTGGCGCCGGACCCGGCCTACACCACCGAGCCGATGTCCGAGGTCAACCTGTCGCGGCTGCGCGCGCTGGAAGAGGAGAACCGCCGGCTGCGCGCCTTGCTCACCCTGCGCGATGCGCAGCCGACCGGCGCACTGGTTGCCGAAGTAATTGCCCGCCAACGCGACCCCTGGCAGGGCAACCTGACCATCGATAAAGGAACAAAGGACGGCGTAGCCGCGGACATGGTGGCGATTACCCCGGACGGCGTGGTGGGGCGGGTGGTCGAGCAGCCCAACGCGCACACCGCCGTCATCATGCCGCTCACCGACACCGCCAGCCACATCGGCGCCCTCCTCGAACGGACGAAGACTCCCTGCATGCTGCACGGCGACCGCGACGGCCGCTGCAAGCTCGATCACCTGCCCGGCACCGCCGATCTGCAGGTGGGCGACCAGGTGGTCACCTCCGGCCTGGGCAGCGTCTTCCCGCGCGGCATTCCCCTCGGCCGCGTCACCGAGATCACCCGCGACCCCGCCATCTCCGCGCGCACCGCCGCCGTGCAGCCCGTCGTGGATCTGTCGCGGGTGGAAATGGTGGTGTTGATACGGAAGAAGTGACTAGTGGTTAGTGGCTAGTGACTAGTGGTCTTTAACCGAAAAGCCTCTCCTATGAACAGGAGAGGCTCTCTTACGCAGATCACTAGCCACTTCCTACGGCATTTTGCTCAACGCCCAGAATTCCTTGTCCGTCTTCTGCTGCGGCACGGTGCCGGCGTCGCCGCTTACGCGCAGCACCAGCAGGTTGTGGATGTCATTCACATGCTGCGGGCAGATGGTGACGATGGTATTGGGCGGCGCCGCGGGATTGACCAGCCCGGGGAAATCGGAATCAGGGGTACTTGTATTTGTGGTAACACGCCACAGGTAACCGCTACCCGTAATACCCCCATACACCTTTTCCGGATAATTGATCCAATAATCTGTCCAGGAACTCCCTTTTCCCGGCTCATTTGCACTAGATGAAGTATGGGGTGCTTTACAAATATACGGCATGTCCGGATTGATAACCGTATCTCCGGATTGGTAATCGACACCCGCTCCCCAGGGTGTACCTTCAATCGGTGTCGGCGTGAGAGTGCTATCATATCCCCAGTAATTATATAAGTCCTCATACGTGGCGTGATTCTTGTCGGGGTCGCGCGGGCAGTTCGGGTCTTTCGGCAGCAGTTTCCCGTATGCCGATGACAGTGCGCCGATCGCCTTGCCCGGCTCGGGATACGTGTTGGTATCCTGCCGGTACGCGATGATTGCCATGCCGATCTGGTGCAGGTTCATCAGGCAGGTCGCACGCTTGCCCGTTTTCAGCGAGTTGGAGATGACCGGGATCAGCACACCGGCCAACACGGCGATAATCAGCACAACGACGAGGATTTCCACCAGCGTGAAGCCGGTGCGGCGCGTGTTCATGGCTGTCCCTCCCTTCACATTATACCCTAATTCTCGGTTATGAAGCTAACGAGAGCCACCATTGCCAGGCATGAAGTGCGTGGGCGAGAAACCAGTCGGGCGCGAAGGCGACGGCCATCGCGCTGGCGGTGAGGAAAGGGCCGAAGGGCATGTAGCGCCCCTGCGGTTCCTCTTCGTCGGCTTCCTGCAGCGGGCCCTCGCTGGCGGAATCTTTCCCCTTGCCCTTACCTTTGCCCTTGTCCTTTGCGGACATGTCAACGGTTTCGCTTCCCGGCGCTGATGAGCGCGGCAGGCTGCCGGCGATGATCAGCGCGATGCCGACCACCGCGCCCAGCGCGATGGCGATGCCGAAGGAGAGCAAGGCCAGCCACGGTCCGAGCATGGCGCCGATGGCCGCGCCGATGAAGGAGTCGCCCAGGCCCATGCCCGGCTTGCGGAAGATCAGCCGCCCGAACAGGTCCATCATCACGAACACCAGGAAGCCGATGATCATCCCCGGCACCGCCATCGGGAGGTAGGGGATCGTCAAGCGGCCGATGGTGGTATGGATGGCACTGAGGTGGTCGGCGCGCAACAGCTCGTAGACCACACCCGCTCCCATGCCGACCCAGGTGACCGGCTCGATGACATAGGTGGTGTCAAGGTCGATCATGAAGGTGACCAGCATGGAGGCGGTAAACGCCCACAGGGTAATCACCAGCAGCACGCCCGCCGAGGAAACGAGACGCTCCGGGTGCAGCACCGCCAGCGACCACCAGCCGCCGACAAAGAGCAGGCCGGTGATGAACTCGATGATGAAGTAGCGTGGCGAAATGCGCGTGTGGCAATATCGGCACTTTCGTCCCAGCGCCAGGTAGCTCAACAGCGGCACCAGGTCAGCGGGACGCAGGCGCTTGTTACAGCGCGGGCAGTGCGATGGTGGATGGACGATGGATTCGCCGGCGGGCAGACGATAAATGCAGACATTCAGAAAGCTGCCGACGGTGATGCCGAACAGGAACGAAAAAATCGCCCCGACGACGAACAGGGCAGTGGGCATTCCGCAGTACTCCCCCCTTGCGACGAATGTGCTATCACCAATTGGATGAGTCAGACTACTCGGACCCGCCGGACATGTCCGACGACTTGGACTACGAGTATGAGCTTACCCGTGAATGACCGTTACTATGCGAGACGCGTCAGGCCGCACCGGCGGCCTGACGCGACGAGTTCCGTACTTCGGTGTGCGGCTAGGCGGACAGCTTGGTAATGATGGCCACCAGCGGCAGGAACATGGCGACGACGATAAAGCCCACCACAACGCCCAGGAAGACGATCAATATCGGTTCCAGGGCGGAGGTGAGGGACTCGATCATCGCTTCCACCTCCGATTCGTAAAAGTCCGCCACCTTGTTGAGCATGGAGTCGAGCGAACCGGTTTCCTCACCGACGCTGATCATCTGGATGACCATCGGCGGGAACAGTTTGCTGCGCTCCAGCGGTTCGCCCAGGCGCTGGCCTTCGCGCACCGCCGTGCGGGCATCGAGAATTGCTGTCTCGATGACCGCATTGTCGATGGCGCCCGCCACCGTCTCCAGGGCCTGCAGGATAGGCACACCCGAGGTCATCAGCGTGGCCATGGTGCGCGAGAAGCGGGCGAGGGCGATGCGGTGGTTCAACGCGCCGAACACCGGCGCCTTCAGCATCATCTTGTCCCAGTATTTCTTGCCGGTCTTGGTAGCCCTGAGGCGGTTGATGCCGATCACGCCCAATACGATGGTGCCGATGATGATCCCATCGTTCACCGGGTTGGTCATGAAGTTGCTGCAGGCGATGAGGAACTTGGTCGGGCCAGGCAGCTCCACATCGAAGTCCTTGAACAGGTCCATGAACTTCGGCACGATGAAGGTGACCAACCCCACCACAATCAACAACGCCAGGGTCATGACGATGGCCGGGTAGGTCATGGCCGCTTTCACTTTGCGCTTCAGCGCCAGGTCTTCTTCCAGGAAGGTGGCGAGGCGGTCCAGCGTTTCGTCCAGCACACCACCGACCTCGCCGGCGCGCACCAGACCGATGAACAGGTTGCTGAACACGCGCGGGAAGCGGGACAGCGAGCGGGTGAGCGTTTCACCGCCTTCGACCGAATACTGGACTTCGCGGATGATCTTCTTCAGGTTCGGGCTGGTCGTCTGCTGCTCCAGCACCGCCAGGCAGCGCACCATGGTGACGCCGGCGTTGATCATGGTGGCGAACTGGCGGCAGAACATCGTCAGGTCTCGGCCTTTCACCTTGCCGATGCGCTTGCCTTTTCGCTTTTCGGGCGTGGCGGCCACCGATTTGGTGGCCTTGGCTTTCGGCTCCGCTTTCGCGGCGCCGGCGACGCCGATCGTCTGCACCCATAGGCCGCGTTCACGCAGGCGACGGGCGAGAATCTGTGCGTTCTCGGCGTCCGTCGAGCCTTCCTGCATTCTCCCGTTTTGGTCACGTGCGACATACGTAAAGGTCGGCATGGTATCCTCCCCCCTCACCGGCAGCGCCGGAACCCAAAAAACAGACCCTGACCGATAGGCCTTTTGCCTGAATTCCCGACCCATGGCCGAGAGATTCGGGCCATACAGACGGTTGTGTCTGCCGGTCAATCATGTCCCGGCTGATGGTCCGTTGCCGCCCGGCATCCTGTCAGCCGCGTCCACCCCGCGCGGGTGGCGCCGACGGAGGCGGCACGTTGGCGTTCACGTTCTGACCGGCATCGCCCGGCATCGCCCCGGCGAGATCGGGCAGCGTGCCGTCGGACAGCATCATCTTCTTCAACTCATCAACGTTGCCCGCGCGTTCGATCGCCATTTCGTAGGAGATGGTGCCCTGGTTATACAGGTCGCGCAGGGCCTGGTCCATGGATTTCATTCCGATGTGCGCGCTCGTTTGAATGATCGAGTTGATCTGGTGGGCTTTCGCCTCACGGATCAGGTTGCGGATGGCCGGCGAGGCGATCATGATCTCCGACGCGCAGACGCGGCCGCCGCCGATTTTCGGCATGAGCTGTTGGGTGATGACCGCGATCAGGTTGTTGGAGAGCATGACGCGGATCTGCTCCTGCTGCTCTACCGGGAAGACGTCGACGATGCGGTCCACCGTCTGCGCGGCGCTGCTGGTATGGACGGTGGCGAAGACCAGGTGGCCGGTTTCCGCCGCGTGGATGGCGAGGTCCATCGTTTCCAGGTCACGCATCTCACCGACGAGGATGATGTCCGGGTCTTCGCGGAGGGCGGCGCGCAGGGCGTTTTTAAATTCCTTGGTATCCTGCCCGACCTCGCGCTGGTTGATCACGCACATGTTATGCGTGTGTAGATATTCGATCGGGTCCTCGATGGTGATGATATGCTTGCGGTAGAGCCGGTTGATCTCGCCCAGCATGGCGGCCAGCGTGGTGGATTTTCCGGAACCGGTCGGGCCCGTCACCAGGATGAGGCCGCGCTGCTTGGTGGTCATATCCCGCAGAATCGCCGGCTGTTTCAGCTCTTCCAGGGTGGGGATGCGGTACGGAATGGTTCGGAAAGCCGACGCCACCGAGCCGCGGTCGCGGAACAGGTTGACGCGGAAGCGGCTGGATTTGCCCAACTGGTAGGAGAAGTCCAGCTCGAGGGTATTTTCAAACCGCTGGATCTGCTCGTCCGCCAGGATGTCGTAACACATGCGCTGGGTGACCTGCGGCGTGAACTTGGTATAGTTGCCCGCGACCAGGTCGCCGTCGATGCGTAAGATCGGCGGCAGCCCCACGGCGATGTGCAGGTCCGAAGCTTTTGATTCAACCTGCAGCTCCAACAACTCGTCGATATGTACTTCACTCAAGTCGCGCGGACGCGACGGATCGTTCGATCGTAGAGTGATTGGCGGTCGTTCTGGAGTTGCGACAGCGAGTGATTCCATCCCTCGTCTAGCCTCCGATAACTATAACATTCCCCATTATTTGCAAAACCATACCTGGCGTCCGGCCGGCAATATTCGCTCTTCCTGATCGACGGACGGGAGGACATCAGCCGACGGAAACGACGCGTAACACTTCTTCCAGGGTCGTCATGCCGTTTTTGACTTTCGACAGGCCATCTTTCATCAGCGTAATCATGCCCGAGGCGATGGCGGCCTGGGCGACTTCCGACAGCGGGGCGCGGCGCACGACCAGTTCCTGCAATTCTTCGGTCAACACGAGGAGCTCGAAGACGCCTAACCGACCCCGGTAGCCGCGGTTCATGCACTCTTCGCAGCCAACGGCGCGGAAGAAGGTGGAGCTTTCGATCTCTTCGTCGCTCATCCCCAGGCGGTACAACGCGTCCCGCGGCGGCTCGTCCGGCTCCTTGCAATGCTCGCAGAGCTTGCGCGCCAGGCGTTGGGCGATCACGCCGATGATGGCGGCGGAGATGAGGAACGGCTCCACGCCCATGTCGGCCAGGCGGACGATGGTGGCCGGTGAGTCATTGGTATGCAGGGTGGAGAGCACCAGGTGACCGGTGAGCGAGGCCTGGATGGCGATTTCCGCCGTTTCCAGGTCGCGGATTTCACCGACCATGATAATGTCCGGGTCCTGGCGGAGGAAGGCGCGCATCGCCACAGGGAAGGTCAGGCCCGCCTTGCGGTTGACCGACACCTGGTTGACGCCCGGGAGCTGGTACTCGACCGGGTCCTCGCAGGTGATCAGGTTTTTGTCGACCGAGTTGATGCGGTTGAGAATCGAATACAGCGTGGTCGTTTTGCCGGAACCGGTCGGTCCGGTGGCCAGCACCATGCCGTTGGGCCGGGTAATGAGCGTCTCCAGTAAGGCCATCATCTCCGGCATGAAGCCCAGGCGCCCGAGACCGATCAATACGCTGCCCTGGTCCAGGATGCGCATGACGCACTTTTCGCCGAACACGGTCGGCAGCACGTTGACGCGCATGTCGAAGTCGCGCTTCTCATGGCGCAGGTGGATGCGGCCGTCCTGCGGGATGCGCCGTTCGGCGATATTCATCTCCGCCATGATCTTCAAGCGCGAGATGAGCGGGGCATGCGCGAACTTCGGCAGCGTCATCACTTCATACAGCACGCCGTCAATGCGGTAGCGCACGCGCACCTGGCGGCGATCCGGCTCCACGTGAATGTCCGACGCACCCTGCTTGATGGCGTTCTGGATGAGGACGTTCACCATGCGGATGATGGGCGCGTCCTCGGCAATCTCGACCGATTCGTCGTCCGCGTTGCTGCCCTCGCCGGGGGAATCCGGACGGCGGATCGCTTCCAGCATGCTGTCGATGTCGGCGGTGGAGCTCTTCTCCGAGGCGCTGCCGGACGCGATGCTGCTCGACGCATCAAGGGCGCCCGACGAAGACATCTTGGAGGCGTCTTCATTGGTCGGCAGGATGTTGCCCAGGCTGGATATTTTGGAGCCCGATTCCTGTGACGGCAGGGTGGGGTTGACCGCGGACAGCTTGGAGCCGGAGGTAGATTGCCCGCCTCCCGAGATGCCGCCGTTGTTGCGGATGGTGTTGATGCTTTCCAGCGTGGCCAGCACCGGCTCGATTTCGAACCCGGTGATCAACCGCAGGTCGTCGAGGGCGAAGACGTTGGTGGGATCGGACATCGCCACCACCAGCTTGGTGCCGTTGCGCCGGAGCGGAATCAGGTTGTAGCGCTGGATCAGGTGATCCGGAATGACCTTTGCCACGCTCGGATCGGGCGTCATCTTCTCCGGGTCGAACATCGGCACGTTGAGCTGCTGCGCATACGCGCCCAGCACGTCATGCTCGCTGACGAATCCCAGGTCGATGAGCAATCGCCCCAATTTTTCCGTGGTGCTCTTCTGTAAGGTGAGGGCTTGCTTGAGCTGGTCGGGAGAAATCTTCCCCGAATCAAGCAATATCTTACCTATCGGGATTTTTACTCCCCGCGCAGTTGACATCTGCCACCCTATCTTTCCCATTGGGGCCGTCGTCTCGCCATCCCGCCGGCTCCGCAACGGTTCGCTGGCAACAGGTTACCCCAATTATACCACAATCCTTACGTGGCGTTAAACGTCTTCCGGCCACATTCTTTTTTTTCGGGTCGACCGCTCGCTTTTCACGAAGAAAAACCGCGCTGGACGCCCCGACCCCCGTCAGTATGTGCCGGATCAGAATACTTCAGCCCCTGTAATGACAAACAAGGAGAACTGCAGGAGGGACAGGTTCGCCGGGAATCTTACCGGCGTGCATTCTATATTCCACCTTAGCGCGCGCTCTCCTCCTATGAAAATAACCATTCTCCAATTTCACGCCATTGCTCTTTGGTGAAACGGCTATATCGATTCCTGACAACCGTCGTATTATAGCGAACTTTTTCTCCTGTTCATAGTATCGGCAAGATCACAGGGCGGCTGCGCCGCAACTAGACATAAAATCTTCGCTTGTTGGCGAGAAATCGCGGATTAGTAATACAGGAGAGAAGAGTAGTGATTCCCGGCAGAGGATTCTGACCGGAGCGACAAAGCGAGCCAGCCTGTCGTTCATGTTTCCCCTTGTTGTCCGAGTGAATACGACTGGTCAGACATGCCGGACCAGTCCGACATGTCTGACTGTTCAAGCATTCGGTTAGCGGGCGCTGGCCGCCACCTTGCCGAGGTGTTTGGTGAAGAAGGCTTCCGATTTGAAGCCACCCCAGCTATGCTCCTGTGGGTACAGGTCCAGTTCCAGCCGGTCGCGGATGCCGGCAGCGGCGTAAATCCCTTCCACCTGGTGGAAGCACTGCATGGCGCCGTCGATGTTGAAGCAGGAATCATATGCCCCGATGTCCACCAGCAGCGGCCGCGGGGCGATCAGCCCCTGCAGGTCGGGCAGGTCGACCAGCGCGAAGAGGCCGGGCGCCACCTGCATGCCGCAGTAATTGGTGTCGCGCAGGCCGAAGATCGCCCACAGGTCGCTGTAGCCGATAATTTCGACCGCCTTAAAACGCTCGTCGCAGAGGGCGGACCACACCGTCATGGTGCCGCCGCCGCTGAGGCCCATCACGCCCAGCCGGTCGGCGTCGACGCAGGGCAGCGTGCAGGCGAAGTCGGTGGCCGCCATCCCCTGCGCCATGTTGATGGAGATGGAGGTCATCCCCAGCATGGTGGCGTGCAGGTAATAGATATTGCACCAGTCACGGCCGGCATTTTTCGTGCTGAAGTGCGGCTTGTTGCCGTCGCCGCGCTCGCCGCCGCCCATCCAGTCGATGGCGTAGGTGACAAAGCCCTTCTTCGCCATCTCGTGGCCGTAATTGTAATGGTGGTAGGCGATGGCCGCGCGAATCTCCGGGTTGCCGTCGTTACCCATCACCGGGTCCTTGCCGAAGCCGCCGTGCCCATGCCAGCAGCAGATGGCCGGCCGCTTCTCGCCGTCCTTCAGGTCGCCGGGGATGTTCACCTGGAAGCTGGCGGAGGCGTATTTGCCCACGTCGATCATCCAGCGCTGCTTGCGCAGGCCGTCGTGCTCCCACTCCGCCATCAATTCCGGGTTCAGCGGCACGCGCTCCGGCCACTTGCCCAGCGTGGCCATCACCTTCGGCAGCGCCTCCGCTTTCCACGACGCAAACTCGGCCGGGGTCGCGCCGGTGAACGCGTATTCCGGCGTATGCTCCTGTGCCCACAGTTCGAACATCTTCGAGGGGCTCAAATTGCGCAAGTTCATATCAAACTCCCTGGGTTCGTTAGAATGCAAAATGAAAAATGCAAAGTGCAAAATGCACAATGTTCTTCCGGTATCCGTGAGCTAATACGCTTCTCGGGAGTGGAAATCCTTTTTTGCAGCCGTTCTCATCCAAGGTATTTATAAAAGAATGCTTCCGACTTGTTCCCGCCCCAGCCGTGCTCGCCGGGGAACAGGTCCAGTTCCAGGCGATCGGGCACGCCGGCGGCGGCGTAGATGGTTTCCAGCTTGCGGTAGCAGTCCATGGCGCCGTCTACGCCGAAACACGAGTCGTTGGCGCCGATGTCGATCAGCAGCGGACGCGGGGCGAGCAGGCCCTGCAGGTCGGGCAGATCGACCAGCTTGAAGAGGCCGGGTGAAATTTGCATGCCGCAATAATTCACATCTCGCACGCCGAAGATGGGGAAGAGGTCGCTGTAGCCGATGATCTCCGCCGCCTTGAAGCGCGGGTCACAGAGGGCGCTCCACAGCGTGCAGACCCCTCCGCCGCTGAGGCCCATCACCCCCAGCCGGTCGGCGTCGACGAAGGGCAGCGAGCAGGCGAAGTCGGTGGCCGCCATGCCGTGCGCCACGTTGATGGAGATATTGGTCATCCCCAGCATGGTGGCGTGCATGTAATAGACGTTGCACCACTCGGGGCCGAATTCCGTCCAGCGGTGGAACGGCTTGTTGCCGTCGCAGCGCTCGCCGGCGCCGATCCAATCGATGGCGAAGGTGACGAAGCCCTTCTTGGCCATCTGATGGCCGTAAGAGTAATTGTGAAAGTCGATGGCGGCGCGCAACTCCGGGCTGGCGTCGTTGCCCATCACCGGTTCCTTGCCGAACGGCCCGTGCCCGTGCCAGCAGCAGATGGCCGGCCGCTGCTCACCCTCCTGCAGATCGCCGGGGATATTGAGCAGGAAAGAGGCGGAGATATATTTGCTCATGTCGAGGTGCCAGCGTTGCTTGCGCAGGCCGTCGTGCTCCCACTCCGCCATCAGCTCCGGGTTGAGGGGCACGCGCTCCGGAGACTCGCCCAGCGTGGCCAGCACCCGCGGCAGCGTCTCTCGCTTCCATGCGGCAAAATCGCCGGTGAACGCGCACTCGGGCACATGCTCCTGGCTGAGCTGCTCGAACATGGTTTGGGGGCTGAAGTTGCGGAGGGTCATGGTCGGTTCCTCGTTATACTTAGGGACTGTCTCGTGCCCGCGGGACCAGTGCCGCCCGCCTTCCTCATCGCCGGTCGTCCCCCCTCGTCGATAGGCTTATCTCTCGCACGAGGGGGGACAGTCCCGTGATCCTATTACCGGGCGTCAGTTACGAGAAACGGGCTTCGGTCCTGCGGGCTCGGGACAGTCCCTGAGCGGTTACTTCGTCACTTCTTCGCTTCCGCTGAACACCTGCTTCATCCGCTCGCCGACCAGATCGCGGTCGGGCTCGGGGACGGCCGGCGGCTCCGGGGCGGCAACAGGCGGGGGTTCCGGCGCGGCGGTGGCGACCGGCGCGGGCTCGGGAATGGGTGCAGGCACAGGCTCAGGCGCAGGGGCGGGAGCGGTGTCGCCGCCGTTCTGCACCTCGATGCTTACTACAAAGGACGCTTTGAAGTAGCTCTGCAGGCACTGCTCCAAGACCTGCTTGATTTGCGGGCGCTCGACCACCTGGCTGCGCGTGAAGGCGCTGGCGGTTTGCAGCGTCAGCCGGTCGCCGATCAGGCTGGCCGGCCAGCATTTTTCCACGATGCGCGTGCGCAGGTTCTCCAGCTTGGGCGAGCGCTTCATCCAGTCGGTGAACTGCGGCCACGACTTCTTCAGCCGCGGGAGGGTCCACTCGCCGACAGGTGACGCGGCGGCCGGTTCCGCTGCCGGAGCGGGCGCCGCCGCTGCGGGTTTCGGCGCGGGGTCGACCGGTTTCGGCGCCGTTGCGGCAGGCGCAGGCGCAGCCGGGCGTGGGGCGGGTTCTGCCGCACGCGGGGTGTCGAAGCGGCGCGCCGCCGGCTGCGATGGCGCAACGGTGGCGGCCGGACGAGCAGCCGGCACGGGGGCGGCGACGGCCGCCGGCGCGGGCGCCGGCTCCTCGCCCATGATGCGCAGGCTGTAGAGCTCGAGCAGCAGCCGCTGCTGGGCATTCCAGCGCAGCTCGTTTTCCGCCTCGCACAGCAGCGTGATGGCGCGCATCAGCGCCGGCTGGTTCGTCTGCCGCGCTTGCCCGGTCATGAGGGTGCGCTGCTCGGGAGTGAACTCCACCAGTGCGTCCGGACCGCCGATCTGCGCGCGCAGCAGGTTGCGCCAGTGCTGGATCAGCTCGCCGACGAGCTGCGGCACGTCTTTGCCGTCGGAGATGATGGTATCCACCAGCCGGAACAGCCCGACGGCGTCTTTCTGCAGCACGGTGTCGGTAAACTGCGTCAGCAGGTCCAGGTCGATGCCGCCGAGGATGTCGCGGATGTGCTGGGCGGTGATGTCCGTGCCGGCGTAGGAGGCTGCCTGGTCGAGCAGGCTCAGCGCGTCGCGCAGCCCGCCGTTCGCCGCGCGCGCCAGCAGGTGCACCGCTTCGTCCTCGATGGTCCACCCCTCCTGCTGTACCACCCAGTGCAACCGCTGGGTGATGTCCTCCTGGGTGATGCGGTGAAAGTCGAAGCGCTGGCAGCGCGACAGGATGGTAGCCGGCAACTGGTGCGGGTCGGTGGTGCAGAGCACGAAGATCACGTGGCCGGGCGGCTCCTCCAGCGTCTTCAGGAAGGCGTTGAAGGCATCGCGGGTAAGCTGGTGGACTTCGTCCACGATGTAAAACTTATAGCGCAGCTCCACCGGCGGGTAGTTCACCTGCTCGCGGAGCTGGCGCATGTCATCGATATTGCGGTTGCTGGCGGCGTCAATCTCAATGACATCAATAGCGTTGCCCTGGCGGATGGCGATGCAGTAGGGGCATTCGTCGCAGGGGGTGGCCGTTGGGCCGTTGATGCAGTTCAGCGCCTTCGCCAGCACGCGCGCGGTGCTCGTCTTCCCCGTCCCGCGCGGCCCGCAGAACAGGTATGCGTGAGACACCCGCCCCGAGCCGATGGCGTTGGCCAGCGTCTGCGTCACATGCCGCTGCCCCATCAGGTCGGTGAAGTCACGGGAACGATATTTGCGGTAAAGAGACTGATAAGCCATAATGCGGTCGAAGGTATTGTAACATAATTTGCCCGGCCCGTGACGCTGGAGAACGGGGAGTTATCCGCAGATTGAGACGGAACCACAGAGGCACAGAGGACACAGAGACAATTGATAAATGGCGTATGGATTAGCCTCTAATCTGCTTTTGAAGGATGTAGTCCTGCATTATCATGATAATAACGGATAATTGCTGTTTGATTTTGGAAGGAGCTTCGATATTGATCATCACAATACCATTCTGACCGCCCTGTGGCTCAAAGGTAAAACGAAAAGATACAGTGCTGATGCCTTCGAAAGCGTATTCAAACCACTGTCGGGTATATTGGTGATGGGTATCGACGCCGTGACTGATGGCATCCCAATCTAACTCTGTATAATTATAGCCTGTGACAACCGCACAGACTTCGCAGAAGGCCTTCAGGTTCTCTCTTATAATCCAATCTTCAATCATTGAATGACCCTTTATTTCGGTCTCTGTGCCTCTGTGTCTCCGTGGTTATACCCGTCCCTCACGCTTGATCGCCAGGTACCGGTTCACCACTGCCACCGACAGGTCGCTGGGGGCGGCGTCGACGGTGAGGATGCCGCGGTGGTGGAGGGTGGAGAGGGCGAGCTGGCGGTCTTCCAGCACCATGTTGGCCACCGTCTGCTGGTACATGCCGGCGGCGTCGGGGGGCGGGCCGGAGAGCATCTCCTTCAGCTCGTAATCGCTCAGCGCCACGCACAGCACCATGTGCTGCGGGTGCAGCAGCGCCAGGTTGTCCATCAGCCGCTTTGACGATTCCGGGTCGATGAGGTCGGTGAAGATGACAACGAGCGACCGCTTGCGCAGGTGGTGGGCGAGGAAGGTGAAGGCGCCGCGGTAATCCGACTCCACCAACCGCGGGTGCAGCGGGTAGAGCTGGTCGAGCACCAGCGGCAATTGTCCGGCGCCCTTGCCTGGCGGCATGTAGGCCAGCACTTCGTCGGCGAAGGCCATCACCCCCACGCGGTCGGCGGCCTGCGCGCTGACGTAGGTGAGCAGCACGGAGGCGTTGATGGCGTGGTCCAGTTTGGTCATGTAATCCAGGTGGCTGGCCATGGCGCGGCCCATGTCCAGCACCAGCATCACCTGTTGGCTGCGCTCGATGTCATACTGGCGGGTGACCATCACGTTGCGCCGCGCGCTGGCCTTCCAGTCCACCTTCCGCAGTTCGTCGTCCGGCATATAGTCGCGCAGCGACTCGAATTCCGTGCCCTGGCCCAGCAGGCGCAGCGCGCGCAAGCCCATCTGCCGCATGCGCATGCGCCGCGAGAGCAGGTGCTGCTGCTTGGTCTGCTGGATATTCGGGTAGACCTTCACCGTGCCGCCCGTCGCGAAGTAGCGCTGCATGACCCACAGTCCGGCGGAGGTTTTGATGCGCAGCGTCAACGGCCCGAAGCGGCACTCCCCGCGCTTGAGCGGGGTCAGGTGGTATTCGTGAGAAAAGCGGCCGAAGGAATGGAGCGTATGTACGGCATCCGGCGATTCGCTGGTGCACTCGGCCGGCGGCGCGTCGCGCAGCGCGATCCAGCAGGGGAAGGGTGTGGGGTTGTCCACCGTCAGCCGCACCAGGTTGGACGCCCCCAGCGAGAGGATCTCGTCATGCTCCCGCTCCGCCGTCACCGCCTCCAGCCGCCGCAGCATGATGGCGTCCGCTACCAGCATGACGGCGAGGAGTCCGTTCACCACCACCGCCACCCAGAGCAACTGCTTCGGGGCCAGCGGCGATGCCACCAGGCAGAGGCCGCCCAGCGCCATCCAAACGATTGCCAATCCGCTTAAACGCATCGATGCGCCATCCTTTGCCTTTCTTTTCTACAGATAGACAATAAAGTCCTGTTAGTATTACACAGGAAAGCCAGGTTCGTAGTAGCGCCGTCAGGCGCGTGCCCGTTCACGAATCTAAAGCACGTAATCGTTCAAAAAGAGAACTTTTCTCTTTAGTTCCCCACGGGCTTTATGTGCGTGCACGGGCACGCGCCTGACGGCGCTACTACGAACTACCCTTTCGTCTTTGTTGGTCGAGAATTTTAGGCTTGTATGGCCAGGTTAAGTCGTCCTTCGTGCCGGGTGTTTTATCCGGCCCATCGCTGCGGATTTCATAACGGAGCTGCTTGCCGTTGCCTTCCCTAACCAGGCGGAAAGGCCGGCTCCAGGCATCCGTTGCGTCAAAACCATACTGCTTGCCGAGAACAGATAAATCGGGAGGCAACGTTCCCAGCTCCCTATCTAGCATATCTAATTCGGCCTTGACTACATGGACCGTCGCTCCGGTGCTTTTTACTTTCGCCTGTTCCAGTACCTTTGCACCTTGTTTACAGCCCCAGAACACCCCGGCGATGCCGATGCACATCAACGCCAGGGAGATATAACGAACCAGGGGGTTGCGCTTCCCATTGGTGACAGCAATGAACAGCATCACGACCGTAAACCCGAGGAACGGCATCGCGTTGGTCATCGGCGCGGCGGAGAGATAGCCCAGGTGCAGGTATGGCACTGGATTCGGCGGAACCAGGCTGTGGGCGACAAGTTTCATGCTCACTTCTCCTTCTCAATAGAATCGGTGAGTTCTTGTAAAACGAGGTTTGCACGGCGCTTCCCTGGATAATGTGAGAGAGACCCTTCTATGACAGCTATGTCATCACCAGTACCGAATTGACCATCCTGCCCGGCACTTATAATGGCGTAGGCTTCTTTGCCTTTGGCCTGGTATGTGGCGATGTGCATTTCGCGGTTCCAGCCGTCTTTTGTATAGGGGAATATCTTTGAAAGGGCCTGTAGATCGGACGGGATGGGATCGCCCGGCTTTCGTGTCACTGCAATGCGCTTATAAACCTTCCAGGCATGATCTTGGCTTGCCTCTTCGGGATGCGCGTAACGCGAAGGCCAGGGAATTTGCGACAAGGTGAAGACCAGGATGCTGACCAGCAACAGCGCCAATCCGACCCGTCGGGTGGCCGGAGAGATGCCTTTACGGATCAGGATAACTCCGAGCAGTGCTGACAGCACGATTCCGCTGGCGATGAACAGATATCCTGGTGCCTGCGTGGTTCGCGCATTGGCGCCGGCGGAGATATACCCCAGGTGCAGATACGGCACCGGGTTCGGCGGTACTACACTGTGCGCGAGGATTTGCATACGGCACCTCCTGTCAGCAGATCTTCACGGCCGGCTTCGCCAGGTCGGGGCGCTCGGCCAGCATCCAGAACATCTCCAGTATACCACGCCGGAGGCTTGTGCAATCCGGGGAGGGCTTGCCCGCGTCGCCGGTGACGGCGTGGTTCTCACCGCGGCAGCCGCCGAGGCACCAGTAGCGGACCGGGCAGCCGGCATGCTTGCTTGGGTTGAAGAGCACGGTGCGCCGGCGCAGGTCGGTCAGCACCGGCGATTCCAGCCAGGTGCGTTTGAAATCGAAGCCGGGTTCGCGGATATTGGCGATGCGGAAGGCGGGGTGGTTGGTGTTCAGGCAGGGGTAGAGCGTGCCGTCGGCGTCGAGCAGCACCGTCTGCAGCCCGGTGCCGCAGGAGGGCCGCCGGCTGGAGAAGCGGCAGGTGGTCGCCAGGATGGAGAAGGCGTCGCGGCCGGTCAGCGGCAGGAACTCCGGGTGTGACTTGAAGAGGGTGAAGGCGTGTTGCAGCAGATCGTCCAGCGGTATTGCCGCGAACTCGCCCGTCGTGGCTCCGCCCAAGCATTTGAGCGGAATGAAGCGCACTTCGTTCACCCCCAGCGTCTGCCCGAAGCGGTAATAGGCGCCCAGGTGCGGCAGGTTGCCGCGGTGGCAGACCTGGCTGATGATGGTGTAGGCCTTGTGTGCGACCAGCCGGCGGATGCCCGCCACCGTGCCGTCGAAGGAGCCCTTGCCGCGCACCGCGTCATTCAATTTCGCCGTGTGGCCGTCCAGCGACACCTGCACCTGCAGCCCCAGCTTCGCCGCTTGCCGCGCGAAATCGTCCGTCACCTGCGTGCCGTTGGTGGAGACCAGCGCTGTGCAGCCTTGCCGGATCGCCATCTCGCAGGCGGCCAGCAGCTTGTCCGCCTCCAGCAACGGCTCGCCGCCCAGCACGGTGAAGGTGGGGTGCTTGGCCTGGAACGGCTTCAGTATCCGCAGATACCCGCCGATCTCCTCCGCGCTGACTTCGCCGGTATCATCCTTCGTCAGGTAGGGCAGGTTGTAGCAGAACTTGCATCGCAGATTGCAGCGTCGGGTCAGGTTGATGGCGATATTTTCGATCTTCGTGCCGTAGAGCGGCGGCGCGGGTGTTTTTTCCTCCGGCGTGCCGAAGACCCCCGCCTTGCGGAGCACTTCGAGCTGCGTCTCGATCTCCCGCCGTTGTGCGCGCCAGGCCGGCTGCTCGCTCAATACCTGGTCAAGCCCGCGCCCGTCCAGCGCGCACAATAAGGCATGGAATTCTCGGTCCACCACGCTCCAGTAGGGCAGGTCGCCCCACACCAGCAGCACCAGCTCGTCCCGCTCCTCGACCAAGTCGGGGGGCGTCAGGCGCCAGGAGTGGGCTTTGGTGAACAGGGCCATGTGGTTGCAGAATTCGCTTCGGGTGGGACGGGTTCCTTTCCCCCCTGTTGGATAGGCCGTAAACAGTGCAGCCTTTCGGGGGGACAGTCCCCGAAGGGCTTTTCCATTACTCCTCTGCTGTCACTTCCTCAATCTCCGGCATCGCCAGATAGACGATCGGCATCTCCCCGCTCTCGGTGGTGAAGTAGGCCAGGTACTCGGTACCGCAGGCGCTGCCGCCGGTAGGGTCGACCTGCAGCCAGCCTTGTTCCGGGAGGAGCACCTTCGCCCAGACGTGGCCGGAGATGCGGGCCAGCCACCCACCCACCTGCCGGCAGGGCACGCCGGCGGCGCGGCAGAGGGTGATGAAGAGGTCGGAGAAGTCCCAGCAATGGCCGTAACCCTGTTGCAGCGTCTGTATGACGCCATAACGGGAGCCCACCTCTTCGCCGCCGTATTTGAGGTGTAAGCCGGGTTGCAGCCATCCCAGGATGGCCCACACCTTGTCCTCCGTAGTCTTCTGCCCGGCGGTGATCTGTCCGGCCAGCGCAACGATCTCCGGGGCGTCACTCGGCCAGTAACGCGTGGGGCCGAGCAGCGCCAGGTCCGGCGTGCGCGTGGTTGGAACGGCGGTGAAGGCCGCGGTGGTGATGCGGGCGGAGACTTTTACGTACGGCACGCCTTGCTCCTCCGGCAGCCGGCGGAAGGCGTAACGGGCGCCGTCACCTGCGGCGAAGGGGGTGGCGGTCTCCGGCATGGCGGAGAAGGCATATGCAATCGGCCGGCCATCGCTGCCCAGTGTGCGCAGCGCCAGTGTGTTGCCGAAGGTGAAGCCGCGAGTATCGTTCGCCAGCAGATTGAGTGCCGCCTGGTCGTTCGGGTGCGCCTGCAGGTTGAGAAAATCGTTGAATAGCGGCGTGTTCTTCATGTAATCGCATTTGTCGACTGTCGCCACCGTGAAGGAGATACGGTAGGCTCCGTTGCGCGGGCGCAGGCCCAAGGCATATGGCGCCTCCAACATCAGTCGCATATTCCGGCCGATGAACTCGATCACGTATGTTCGAAGCAGCATACAGCAGGCCGGATTGGGCTTGGTGGCGCGGATGGCTGTCGCCACCTTCAATGCGTCAACCACCGAGGCGCACTCGACGATGTTCACCTGCAGCCGCTGCCCGTCGGCGTCAAGGAAGACATTGGAGATCGCGGTGACCTTCGCGCCGAATTTCTTTCCGAAGGCGGGCAGGTTGGCGGGGGGCACGGTGATCGTCTGCTGAATACGCCACTCCGGCGGGAGGGTGGGGAAAGGCTGCTCCTCCGCCGCTCGGCAAGCCCGCTGCCCGCAGCTCGACAGGATGGCGGAGCAGGCCAGCAGCGACCAGAGGAAAACACGTGCGTAGCGCATACGACCTCCTATCAATGAATCGCTCTCATCTCTATGTCATTTTGCTAATATTTTAGCAAAGTTTTTCATGTTGTCAATACGTTTTTGCCCACAAAGCTCCCACAGCGGTCATTGGCGAGGCATGATCGAGAAGTGAGAATCTTTCGCAACACCCGGGGGCCACAGGTCTGCGATCCCGGGGCGCTCTACCAAACCCCTTGACAGTATGCTGTATCGTTGATAAAACTTATCAACTATGAGCCATCAATGTGACAATGAGACCGCAGAGCTGGAGGCCGCCTTCCGCCGGCGCGGGGTGCCCTGCACGCCGCAACGGCGCACGATCTGGCGATTTTTCAGCGAGCACCCGCAGGGACACGCCATCACCGAAGCGGTGGAGGCGCTGCAGGGGGAGGGCATCGGGCAGGCGACGGTCTACCGCACGGTCTTCCTGCTGCTCGATCTGGGCCTGCTCACCCGCGTGCAGGAGCCCGCCGGCAAGACCTACTTCGTGGCTATCCATGCCGGTCATGCTCACCCGTTGATCTGCCGCGGCTGCCACCGCATCGTGGAATTCGACGCCTGCGACCTGTCGGTGCTGGAGAAGCTGCTGGTGACGCAGACCGGCTACACCATCGAGTCGCACCGCCTGGAAGTCTACGGCCTGTGCCCAGGCTGCCAGGCCGGTCAGTCGGCAGGAGCGCACTCCGCATGACGTTCACCTTGTTTGAAAAGATCGTTTTGGAAGCCTTGCGGGACAGCGCGCTGTTGCTGCCGTTTCTCTTCATCGTCTACCTGCTGGTCGCCTGGCTGGAATACCGCATGGGCGATCGTATCGGCGATAGCCTGCTGCGCGCGCGGAAGGCGGGTCCCTTACTCGGCTCGCTCTTCGGCAGCATCCCGCAGTGCGGTTTCTCGGTGATGAGCAGTGCGCTCTTCGCCCGCCGGTTGATCACCGTCGGCACGCTCATCGCCGTGTTCATTGCCACTTCCGACGAGGCAGTTCCCGTCATCCTGGCGCATCCTGACCCTAAGCGCATGCTGGTCATCTTCCCGATCGTCGGCACGAAAATTCTCATTGCGTTGCTTGCCGGCTTCGGCGTTGATGCCTTCCTGCGCGCGAAGCAGGCGGCGGCGAAACACGCGCATGAGCATGAGCACGAGCATGACGAGGATCACAAACACGATCATGAGCATGACCATGAACAGGATGCGCTCGCGACACAGCACGAGCATGGCTGCTGCGACCACCATATCGCCGGCGATTGCCCGGCGGGAACGCCGCGGCTGCCCGCCCTGCTCTGGCATCCGCTGCGGCACACCGTGCGAGTCTTTTTCTTCATCTTCCTGGTGACGCTGGCGATGAGCCTGCTCATCCACCTGGTGGGGAAAGACGCGTTTGCCCAGTTCACCCGCCAGCACGTCCTGCTGCAGCCGCTGGCGGCGGCCATCTTCGGTCTGATTCCCAACTGCGCGGCTTCGGTCGTGGTTGCCCAGCTCTACCTCAGCGGCGCCATCCGCTTCGGCGCGGCCATCGCCGGGTTGAGCACCGGGGCAGGCGTGGGGATGCTGGTGCTGGTGAAGGAGAACCCGGATCGGCGTCAGACCCTGGCCATTATCGGGTTGCTGCTGGCAGTGAGCATCACCGCCGGCACCGTGTTGCAACTAGTCGATCGCTGGCTGCCGCGGTTCATCGCACCATAAGGCTAGATGCATGGTTGGAAGGGTGAGCGTCATCTGCGTCAGGTTACAGCTAGCGTTCGGATTTTCATGCTCTTGCTCTTCAATCTTGCTCTTGCTCTGGAAGTGTCACGGAGTAGAAAATTCGTGACCTTCCAGAGCAAGAGCAAGATTGAAGAGCAAGAGTCAACCATGGGCCGTGTTCTGGTATACAACCCTGGATGAAAATAGTGCAGGGAGCAGACGGCTCTAGATTCGATCACGGGCTATTTTCAGAGGAGCATGAACCTGTTCGCTGACACCCTTCACGTTCCCGCAGAAGGACGTCCGGCCTGTGGCGGTACTCCGCGGCCCAGGCAGTCTTGCATGGAATCCCTGCAACACCGATTTCCAATCGGCGCGAACAGGACCGGTTGGTGTAACCTGACGCATATGAGGGCGAGCGTCCCCGCGAGCCACGCGTATGCGCCCGGCCCCGAAACAAATGCCATTCGAGAACCGTTTCCGAATGGCATCAGTTTCGGGGCCGGGCGCATGATCGTGGCTCGCGGGGACGCTCGCCCTCCCAGTCATTTACAGCAGCTCCCACGACTCCTGCTTCCACAGGTCATTGAAGTCCGGCGGGTTGATGAGGTCGTCATCAAAATTATGCCAGTTGAGCTGCGGGTTGCCCTGGAATGTGCCGACGACCTGGCAGCGCACCGAGCCGTTGACATTCGGGGTGCCGCCGCCGAAGGTGCCGTTGGCCCAGATCATGCCGTTGACCGTTGGCGTGCCGCTGCAGGAGATGTTGCCGGTCGCAATGACGGCGATCGGATTAGCTGTCGTGCCCAGCGTGACGTTGCCGCGCAGCTCGACGTTGCCGTTGACGAAAATGGTCAGCGGGCCGACGAGATCGGTGGTGATGCGCAGTATGAAGCCGGGGTCCGCGTCGGCGTTGACATACAGGACCGGCGTGGTCACCTGCGCGGGATCGCTGAGCGTGGTGTTGTTATAAAATGCCTCGTTGCCCAGCGAATCCGCCCAGTGGTAATAGGTTTCCGGATTCATGCCGTCGACCGGGATGGTTTTGCTCTGGCCGGCGGGGATCGGCGTCGCGCCGGTACTGAAAAACGCGCTCGCCTGGGCATCGGTCAGTATCTTGTTTTTACTGTCGAAGACGGAGGTGCCATACAGCAGGCTGCCGGTGACGGAGGTAGCGTTTTTCCCGATCTTCACCGTGGTGGCCGAGCGCACGTTGCCGGTGATGCCGCCGCCGCCGCTCATGTTCAGGATGATGTTGCCGTTGCTGGCCAGGTTCCCATGGACATTCGTCGAGGTGTCGATGACCATCGACGCATCGGCGAAGATGGCATAATCCATCCAGGGCGGCCGCGGGCCGACCCCCGAGTTGACCGGGCCTTGCAGTACCGCGCGCACGGTGCGGTTGCGGCCGCGGCAGTACCCCTTCGACACCACCTGGTAGGAATCGTAGACCGCGCCCTCCGGCGTGTATTTGAACAGCCAGACGTCGCCGGTCGCCTCCTCGAAGGTCAGCGTGTTCGCGGTGATCTGCGGCGCCGGCGAGCCGTCCGGACTGAGCGCGAAGATGTTGGAAAATGAATCGTGAATGGTGGTGACGGGACTGCCGGAATACCGCTGCTTCCAGATGAAGTAGTTCAGGCCGGCGTCAGCCACGGCGGTGGCCTGCAGCATATCCAGGTCGCGCCGCGAATCCTGAAGCTGTTGGCTAGCCGAGGCCACGAAGGACGTTCCGACGATCACCATGCCCAGCATCGACAGCAGGGCGACGATGAAGATCATCCCGTGTTTCTTGTTCCCTTTATGCATCGCATACCTCCTCTCCGTCGGCGGAGGGCTTCATCTGGCCCGGTTCACGCGTGAACCGGGCCAGGACTAATTGTTCCGCAAGCAAAACCGCGTCCAGAGCGGGTGATACACCGGCCGGCCGTTCTGCATCGCCTTCACCACCAGGGTGATGCCGATCAGGTTCGTCGTGGTCAGCGGCCGGTCGTCGGTATAATCGTCCGGCGTGCCGTTGTCATCATACGGCGTAAAGACGAACAGCGTACTCGCCAGCGCGTCCCGCGTGAGCTGTGGCTCATTGGCCAGGTTCGCGTCGCTCGGATTGACGATGCCGTCGATAATCACCTTACAGTTATCAAAGGAATTCGTCGCGATGTTATACGGGCTCTCGCTGCGAAACAGCGCCGTGCCCGAATTCGACGGAGTCGCCTTCCAGAGCTTATGCGTCGCATCCTGCTGCTCAGTCTTATTGCCCAGAAAATAGCTGACCGTGACCCCGGGAATGAGCACCAGCCGGTTATGCGCATCAACCGCCAGCTTGTTCAACCCCTGGTCATCCTTTTCCGGCAGGATCACCTCGACCCAGGTGGAGGGCGACGGCGTGGTGGTGCTGATGACCATCGCCTGGCGGATCTCGCGCTCCATGCGCTTGAAGGCGATCATCGCCGAGGCCTGCGGCTCGATATGCACATTCGTGCGCGCGTATAATTTCGATGCCTTGAGCGAGATGTTGATAATCACGAAAAAGGTGAGCCCGATGATGAACACCGAGATCAACATTTCCAGCAGCGTGACTCCGAATGTTATTTTGCGCGACATAGGCATCCCTTTACCGCCGGTTGGTCAACAGCGTGTTCAAGCTCACTTTCGTGCGGGAGCGCCGGGCCCCCTCCCAGGAGATGCTGACATTCACTTTCAGCAGGTATTCATTCCCCGCCGTGTTGGGCGGCCAGTATTCCCACGTCACGGACCCCGTGCCGTTTGGGAGCGAAGCGGTGACGAAATCCACGCCCATGCCGTTTTCGTGATAGGTGTATTCGGCGGCGGGATATGAATCTTCACTGGGGCCGTTGCGCAGCGTCAGCAAGCCCAGGTCCTGCGCGCGTTCGAGCTCGGACTGCGCCCGCTTGGTCGCTACGGACATATAGCGAGCCTTCTGCGTGGTCCACATGCCGGCCAGGTAGAGCTGGCTCAGCGAGACCAATGCCAGGCTCAGGATCAGCAACGCCACCAGCAGCTCCACCAGGGTAAATCCCCGGCGGTTTCGACGGCGATACCGCTTGCTCCCACTCTCCATAATCACCTCACCCCTGGACCGCGGTGTGATTCCATCACGCTCGCCCTGCCGATGATCGTTATCTTGTATCACGACACAGAGCATCCAGTGTCATTATACAAGCAATCTAACATTCTTGCTAACAAACCGGGCGATAAGCCAGTCAATTCTTAACTAATATTTTACACTAACTTCGTCGTTTTCAGGCGTATTACCTCTGGTTCATTGTTCCACATATCGCTCGCAGGTCCACAATAGGCTTGCCGTGAGATGGCGGCAGCCGGATGTGTTAATGGAAATAACTATTGTAGCGGGAACAGACCGCATGCCTCGTTTACCGCAGAATATCCGTGGGGACGTCCACGGTGTCGCGGACCGATCCGCCTCTGTATACGAAAGGAGACAACATGGGGAGACCCATCGGGCTTGCGGTGCTGCTGGCCGCCGGCATCGTGCTGGGCAGTCTGGCGCCGGTGTGCGCCGCCGGCGTCAGCCGGCATGAAGGCGCGAAAATCAACGTCGGGAACGGCAGCGCTTATACCTGGCTGCTCGACGATGGCCTGGGTAATCCGCTGGCCATCGGCATTAGTATCACGGACACGGCGCTCGTCAACCTGCCGGCGACGGACACCGAATTCCTGCTGCCGTTGCCGCGGCAGGCACAATCCACCGCATTCAAACATGTGGTGTTGAACTGGAACGCACACGGGCACATCCCGCCTGGAATCTATGACGTGCCGCATTTCGACTTCCACTTCTACATCATTACGCCGCAGCAGCGCGCGCAGATCACCGGCGCCGGTGAAGACCAGGCGCGGGCGATGCTGGCGCCGGCGCCGGGAGCCATTCCGCAGGGTTATATCGGGCCGGAAGGCACCTTCGAGCCGCACATGGGCTGGCATTGGGTCGATCCCACCTCGCCGGAATTTCACGGGCAGCCGTTTACCCAGACGTTTATTTACGGATTCTACAATGGGCAGATGGCATTCATCGAGCCGATGGTGACCACCGCATTTCTGGCTACGCATCCGTTCGTCAGCCGCACCATCGCGCTGCCCGCCGTGTATCCGACGTCCGCGTATTATCCAACGGGATATGCCATCAGCTATGACCAGCAGCGGAAAGAATCCGTGGTGTCGCTCTGGGGACTGACGCCGCGATAAAATTCCAATCACCGGGCGCCCGGATTCGCCGCAGCCTGTCCGGGTGCCCGGCCGCCAAGTGGTATTTACATTTATTAAAGAGAGAGGTGAAAGGAATAATACCTGTGGTATTGAATAGAATAACCTGTTAGGGATCGCTTTCCCGAACGAATGCTTCGAAAAACGCAACTTATAGCCATCCCGGAAAAGGCACGATGATGACGAATACACCGCGTAAGATCTTGCTGCTCTTTCCCAACTTCGGCGGTTCCGTGGTCTTCTACCACATCCTCGAGCCCCTGGTGCTGGAGATCTTCTCCTCGATCGCCCGTGAAGAGGGGTGCGAGCCGCGGTTGATCGATCTCCGCATGGACACCCACGGCCACGAGCGGCTGGCACACGAGGGGTATGTACCCGACCTGATCGCCGTCACCGCGCGGGGGTATTACGAGATCCCGGCGGTGAACGCCCTGCTGAAACAGTGTAAAACATTCTGGCCGGACACGCCCATCGTGCTCGGCGGCGGCCAGGCTACCATCACGCCCGAGCTCTATCACCAGCAATACCTTGACATGCTGGTGCGCGGACCGGGGGAGCGGTTGTGGCGCGAGATGTGCCGGGACGGCGTGGCGCGGCAGCAGACCTGCCAAATCGTGCAGGATGACAACCCGGCGAAGACGTGGAGCTTTCCGCTGCCCGACCGCGCGGCCACCAAACCGTGGCGCGGGCGTTATAAATTTTACATCCCGCAACACGACGGGCGCTCCTTCGAGCAGTCTTCCTTCACCTTTACCACGCAAGGCTGCCCCTTCCGCTGCACCTTCTGCAGCATCTGGCCCGCCAACCTGGGGCTATACCGCCGCCGTGCCATTCCGGAGGTGATCGAGGAACTGCAGGCCATCCAGGAGCCGCACGTCTACCTGTTCGACGACAACATGCTGGCTATCCCCAAGTACGCCGAGGAGCTGGCCGACGCCATCAAAGCCGCGGGCATCAAGAAAACCTACACCTCATACAGCCGCGCCGACCACATCGTCGAGCACCCGGAACTGGTGAAGAAGTGGGCGTCGGTCGGACTGCGCCACCTCTGCATCGGCCTGGAAGCCATCGGCGGCGACGCGGAGCTGGACCGGCTGAACAAGGAGACCACCCTCGATCAGAACCGGCAGGCGCTGGCGGTGCTGCGCGAGGCCGGCGTCTACTGCTACGCGCACATCCTGATGACACCGGACATGACGCGCAAGGAATTCGACAAGGTCTACGACTTCATCGAAGAGAACAAGCTGGAATACCCCATCACCCCCTACCTGACCCCGCTGCCCGGCACCCAGCTCTTCGACGATTGCAAGCGGGACGGCAAACTGCTTACCGAGAACCCGGAATATTACACCTACGTCTACATGGTCGTCCGCCCGGAGAAGATGACGATCCGCGAATATTACGGCGAGGTGGATCGGCTCTACCTGCGCATGTGGTCGTGGAAGCGCTACCTCAGCGGCCACTGCGGCGACACCTCCTTCCGCGCTTTCCTGCAGTGGTGGCTCTTCACGCGGCTGATGATCCTGTATCTGCGGTTCAACCGGCGAGCGTATTTCCGGGAGATTGAATCCGTAAAGCAAAGCCGGTCTTCAGCCGGCGTCTAATATCCGTGGGAATCGGTCACGGATTGCATGCACGGCGGCCCGCCCGGCGGTCAACCGCCGGGCTATGATTAGACGCCGGCTGAAGCCGGCTTGGATCAATAAATAAATAAAAAGGAGGATAAAAGATGCCGTATTGTCAGTTGTTTTACCACATGGTCTGGGCGACGAAGGGCAGGCTGCCGTTGATTACGCCGGAGATCGAAGCGGATATCGATAAATTATTAGCAGCAAAGGCAAAAGAGCTGGGAGGGCGGGTATATGCCCTCAACGGTGAACGGATCATCGGCATCTGGTCTCAACAATCCCACCCTCGATTGCCGTGGCCCGTTTCATCGGCCAGGTGAAAGGGGTGTGTTCGGCCGCCGTGAATTCGCATAAATTGACGGAAGAGCAATTCTACTGGCAAGATGAGTACGGCACGTTTTCTTTTGATGGCAAGCGGCTGCCCAATTATATCGCCTATGTGCAAAACCAGAAGCAACACCATGCCAGCGGTACTATCATCCCGGTGCTGGAACGGGTGAGTGAAGACGATTACACCTTCCGTGAAGAAGAAGCCATTTATGCCGTTGAAGATCCGGAATGGCGCGCCGAACTCGAAGCCCTTTCTATCCTTTACGAATCATAACCCTCTGGCATATTTCGGTTCGAGGGAAAGTCAATTCGTCAATGCACCGAAGACTAGAAGTGAGGTGACGATTTGGACAAGGCCGGATTGAAGATTATTGACGGCTGGACGAGATAAGCTGGGTGGAGCTGACAGAAAAATGAGGTTTGTCGGCCAATCGCTTTCGCAGGCTCTCGATCGCCCGGGCATGGTTTTGACGTATCAGCAGAGTTTTTCGCACGCCGACCTCGGTCAGATGCAAGACTTCCGCGGGGACGGAACGCCGTTCCAGCGCGGCAGCCCGCTCGATATCGTTCATTAAATCCTCAGGAATATCGCGTAAAATGATGGTTGCCATCGATAACTACCTCAGCCTGATTATACCATGGTGATGTTGTGTTAACACTTTATCAATCTCTCCTGTATAAACTCTGAAGGGCTTTCCAATTCATAACCCAAAGCCGGCTTCAGCCGGCGTCTAATCATAGCCCGGCCATTGATGGCCGGGGCGGGTTATGCGCGCCGGGCTGTCGCACGGGGATCAATCCCCGTGCTATTGGTAGACGCCGGCTGAAGCCGGCTTGGATCACATATTTGTGGGTCGCTTCCACGGGCTGCCGCCGGCGCGCACCTCCAACTCGGTGAAGACCCCGTTCTCCAGCCGGGCATGCCCCACGTAGATGCGCTGGCCGTGAAACTCGAAGAAGGCGTTTGGGTAGGGGTAGACCACGCTGCGGATCAGCCGGTAGGTCTCCTCGACGGGTGCGTGCGGATCGATGCGGTTGTCGTCGGCGTGGATCGGCTTCATGAAGGGTTGGGTGTGCTCCAACTCCTGCGGCAGGCGAGGGGGATTGCCCGCCAGCATGGCCGGCAGGTTGGCGCGCAGCAGGTCACCGGTGACGCGGCCGATCTTCTGCACCAGCGTATATGCCGTTTCATGCTCGACATCGAGCTCGACCTCGCCACGCGCGAAGACTTCACCGGCGTCGATCTTCGACTTCACCCAGAACAGCGTCATCCCCGTTTTTTGATAGCCGCCGAGGATGGCATACTGCATCGGCTCGTTGCCAGGGGCGGAGAGCACCGCCGGGTCGGGCTGCTCGCCCTTTAATAACAGATGCGCCGGGTGGCCGCCGATCCAGCCCAGCTTGGGGATCGCCAGGACGTGCTCCTTCACGATCTGCTTCCAACCCAGGGTGAAGCAGTAATCCGGCTGCAGCGCCCGCAGCAGCGTCTCCGCTTCCGGGTCGTTGATGCTGCCCACCTTAATGATCGGAATTTTGAAGCGCTCGGCCAGGTCGGTGAAATCGGTCACGTCCATGAAATGCTTACCGCGCTCGCGCACGGTAAACAGCGCCGCCACCTCCACGCCCGGCGTCGACGCCAGCGCCTCCAGCGCGTACCGGCCGATATCATTCATGCTGATCAACACGACTCGCACGATGCACCTCTCTTTCACTGGAGGTTAAATTCCACGGTACGGCGGGACGCCCCTTCTGCCATCCAGGTCTGGTTCACGCTGAACCGATGGAAAAACATCAATTGCTCGACTGTTTTGTCTGTCCCCATGCACGATATTCTGCTGGTCGACGGGTGTGTTGATGGTTTTTTACATGAAGTCCCATCTCGATGAAGTAATGTGAGTGGAAGAGTTTTGCCGGCCGATCAGATTGCCGGATTTTACGAAAACGGAGGAAAGGCTATGGTGCAATCCGCGAAACAACTCCGGCTCGGGATGCCATTCGTCATGGGCATCCTTGCCGCTGTGCTGATGGCATGCCTCGCGCACGCTGCCCCGGCCGCGGGGTTCACGCAGGTCAATCTGGTGGCGAATCGGCCGGGCATGGCGCGTGTCACTGATCCCAACCTGGTCAATCCGTGGGGATTATACATCGAGAAGAACGGGCGCATTCTGGCTGCCGACAACGGGACCGGTCTCGCTACCACATATGGGTCGTCCGGTCAGCGGGAGAAAACCGTCATCACGATCCCGTCGCCCGCCGGTGGAAACGGTCCGGCGGCGCCGACCGGGTTAGTGGAGAACACCACCTCCGGTTTCAAAATCAGCGCCGGTCGCCGGTCGCTGCCCAGCACATACCTTTTTGCGACGGAAGACGGCACGGTTTCCGGCTGGAATCCAACACTCGCTCCGAAGAATGCCATCCTGGCATTTGACAACTCGGCGGCGGGTGCGGTATTCAAAGGCATTGCGCTCGGCCGCAATCGCAATGGCTACTACCTTTTTGTCACCGACTTCCATAACGGTGTCATCAAGATGATCAACTCGAAATTCAAGCTGGTCAAGTCCTTCTCTGATCCGTATTTGAAACCGCCTGTCATCGGGAAGCCGGGCTTCGCCCCGTTCGGCATCCGCAATATCGGGGGATTGTTATTTGTCACTTATGCACTGCAGAATGCCGAACAGCACGATGATGTCGCCGGCGTGGGGAACGGTTTCATCGGCGTGTATACTACCGAGGGTAAATTCATCCGCCGTTTTGCCTCAAGAGGCAAGCTCAACTCGCCATGGGGACTGGCGCTCGCCAATCGGCGCTTTGGTCAATTCAGCAATGCCTTACTGATCGGGAACTTCGGGGACGGCCATATCAATGCCTATAACATGAAGACAGGGGCGTTTCTAGGCCAGCTGAACAACAGCACGGGCAAGCCCATCGCCGTCGATGGGTTATGGAGCATCTCGTTCTCCGCCGGCAGTCGATCGACTAACAGCAGACTCTACTTCACTGCCGGTCCCAATCACGAATCCGATGGTTTGCTTGGATACCTGACCGCTCAGCGTGAATAATCACGGGGCATCATTTCCTGTCAATGAGTTCAAGAAAACATGCAGCGGAGAAGGCGCTTTGTTTACTGGCCGCATAACAACTCGGCAAGTACCGCGCGCAGGCGGATGATGCCTTCGCTTTTGCGCAGCCAGGCGTCGGCGCCGCTGGCGCGGGCCGCTTCATCCACGTGGGTGTGGTTGCTGTAGAGCACGGTGTGGATGTTGGGATATCGCTCCTTCATCGCGGTGATGAACTCGTCACCCTTCATGCCCGGCAGGTCCCAGTCCACCAGCAATAAGTCGAAGGGAGACGCGGCGACGAGATCGGCCGCCGTCTCCGCGTCCGGAGCGGTGATGACATCGTATCCGGCCAGCTTTAGCACTTGGCGGAATAATACCGCCTGCTCCGGATCATCTTCAACCAGCAATATTCGCGAGGAAGGCATGCGTCTACTTTCGACAGATAAACAAGGATGGTGAAGGATACCATACCAGTCGGATTCCGGCAATATAGCCGATTAGTTATATTGTAGGCCATACGCTGCGGATGGTAAACGGAAATGAGGGAACAATTTATGCTGTAATGAATTCCTGGGACCGCAGGCGCGGGACGCCTGCGGTCCCAGGAATTTGAACACTCACACTCCCTATTTACCCGTTGCTTTCAAGGCGCGGATCGCCGGGTATTCATAGGCGTCGAGCAGGCCGTGGCGCCAGGCGTGGCCGAGCATGCGCGGGAGGCCGCGGTAAATGCTGGCGACGGGCTTGACGCTGGCGCCGCCGTCCACGCCGCGGGCGTTCCAGTAGACGGAGTCGAGCAGGAAGCTCATCATGTTGATGAACCGCTCGTCGCCGGTGCGCTCATACCCCACGTTCAGCGCCATGGAGAAGTCGATGCCGCGCATCTCGCCCTCGCGCGCCGCGTTCAGCGCCTCATTGACCAGGTCGTGGCAGAATTGTCCGAGCCAGGCATTGACATCGGCGCGGCCGGTGATGCCGGCGAAGTTATCGACTCCCTCAATCATGCTGGAGTAGCCGAAGAAGTTGGCGACGATCTGCCGGTTCAGGTTCTGCCGGTCGTTGCCGGCGGACAGGTTGACCGCCCCGCTGTAGCCGCCGCGGTCGAAGTGCACCACGAAGTTGACCATCTCTTCGAGCACGGGCATGAAGCGCGCGTCGCGGGTGACATCGTAGAGGCAAGCCAGCGTGAGGATGGACCAGCCGATCTCGCGATTGAAGCCGCCCTGCACGGCGCTCAACTCGGGGTCGGTCAGGTTCTCGATGGTCTTGTCGCCCAGCGCGCAAGCTACCTCCAGCGCGTCGATGTCGCCGGTCAGGCAGTAGTATTCCAGCAGCCCCTGCGACCAGAAATGGCTGGGGTAGGCGCCGGTGGTAGTGTGGCGCGCGGAGTGGGCGGGCGTCGCGCGGTGCAGCCACTTGTGATCCGAGTAATGCAGGAAGTCCACCTCGATGTTGTGGCGGGCGGCCAGCCGCAGCGTGTCCCAGAGCTCGACGCGGCCGGTGCGCATGATCTCGCTGCTGAAGGCGTGAATGACGTCGTATTCGTTGTTCGTCCACACCGGCTCGTGGCAGTCCAGGTAGGTCTGCGTCGGCGTACCCCCGGGGAAGACGCGCGGCATGTCAGGCGCGCCGGCCAGCTTCGGCACCAGGCTACCGTCGATCCAGGCGTAGCTGCTGTTGTAATGCGAATTGGTGTCGCCCACGTCGAATTTCGTCACCGGGAAGTCCAGCCGCATGAGGGAACTCATATTCCCCTCGATGCGCACGTGCTCGCCCACCGGCAGCATGAACTGCTGCTTGAACTGGCCGCAGTGCGCGACCCACGCCGGGCTCACGCTGGCGCGGCCTTCGTGCACCGGGGCGTTGAGGATGGCGGCCACCCCCTTCGGCGCCTGCACGGGCGCATTGGAGAGCTTGGTGGTGCCGCCCTCTTTTTCCTGGGCGACGAAGGCCAGCGTGATGGTCTGCCGGCGCGAGCGGCCCTGCGGCAGCTCCAGCGTTTCCGCGGTGGAGGGCCACATCTCCACCGCCAACCGGTTCTCCGCGCTGATCAGCCGGTTGGGCTTGGCGGCCAGGAAGTCCTGCATCTGCACGTAGACGGCACGCTCCGCCCCGCCGACGCCCAGCCAGTCGTGCGTGGCGGTCAGCGGCGCGTGCAGGTAGAAGGGATAATCGATATCGTCGAGGAGCATCGCCGGGTCTTCCACATGGGCAAACTGGCGCGAGAAATCGGCGGCAATGGCCACCGGCGCCGGGTTGAAGACGTGGCGGCTGATGTAGAAAAGACCGTAATTCTGCTGCAGGAAGTGCCGCTGCGTCTCCGGCCCCAGGTTCCAGGCGCTCTCCAGCGCGATGCTGTTGATCTGCTGCTCGGGTTGGCCGGGCTCCAGGTTGAAATAGTGGTAATCCAGCCGCACCGCCGGCCAGCCGGCCCACACTTCGACGTCCAGGCGATAGCTCAGGCGGCGCGCGCCGGTCGGGCGGAAGTGCGCGCCTTCGACGCGCAGGCGGATGCGCAGCGGCGTCTGCTCGATCACGCGCACTGTGCGCTTTTCCTCGCGCAGCGTGGAGGCGTCATCCACGCGGAAGGACAGGTCACCGGGAGCGGACAGGTAGGGGTACCCGTCGCAGACCACCTCGTCCAGCACGCCCGGCCCCGTCTCGCAGACGGCAATCCGCAGCCGGTCGGAGGTGATGATCCAGCGGTCGCCTTCCTGCACCACGTTCACCGCGGGGCCGGAGGCGGCCGCCGTCAACTGCACCTGGTACTCGCCCGCCTGCTGCGCGCCGAAACTCACCAGGGACCAGCGCACCGAGCCGTCCGGCCACATCGCCAGCGGCCGACCCGCGGCCGGGCGCAACTCGCCGGTGGGGGCTTGCACCGCCAGCGGGGTATCCGCGTGCAGCATGCCCTCCGGAAAAGGCACACCCAGCGACACCGGCAGCCCGGCCGGGTTGGGATCGCCATACGCGACGGAGATGGTGGGGATGACGTTGGATGACATGATCGTACCTTTCAGTTCACAAAGGGAATATTCACGCTGAGTTTAGCCCTTAGCGCAATCTCTGGCAAGCGCAGTAATATACAAGAAAAGGTAGTTCGTAGTAGCGTCGTCAGACGCGTGCCCGTTCACGAAACTAAAGCTCGTTAATGACGAAAAGGAAAGGTTTTCTCTTTAATTACACACGAGCTTTAGTTACGAAAACGGGCACGCGTCTGACGACGCTACTACGAACTACGCTTGCTCGTGACATCAACTGTAATCCAGTTCCTCGGTGATCTCCCGCCCGATGAGCGGTCCCAGCGTTTCGCGCAAGTTGCGGCGGATGGCGGTGAAGTCGCGGGAGCCGGAGAGAGCGCTCAAGGCGTGGCAGGCGACGGGCGGGAGTTGCAGCAGCGCCGGCTGCACGGCGGGGGCGAATTGAGACACCGCCTCGCGCAGTCGCGCCCAGTACAGCCGTGAGCGCATCACCCCGCCGAAGCCGATCAGCGGCAGGCACTCGGCGCGCAGTTGCAGCTTTTCCAGCACGTCGTAGATCACTTCGGCCATGTTCTCCGCGGTGCGGCGGATAATCTCCAGCGCGATGCGATCGCCCGCCTCCGCCTCCGCGTTGACATGACGTGCCAGCGAGGCAACTTTCCAGCGGTCGGGCTGGCAATACATGAAGCTGACCATATTGGCGTCCTGATGCCGGTCCAGCGCGCGGACGGCCTGCTGCAGCGTGGGTCTTAGTGAGGTGGCGTGCCGCGGGTGCCAGTGGCTTTTCGCCGCCGCCCGCAAGCCCTCCAGCCCGATGCTCACCGCGCCGCCCAGGTCGCCGATATACGGCCCGAGGCCGTCGAGGATGACGATCTTCCCGCGCCCGTCCCGCCCGGCGACGTGCGAGCCGGTGCCCGCCAGCGCCACCAGTGCCTTCCGCCCCGGCGCCACGCAGAAGATGGTATGTGATTCGACCACCGAGCGCACGGTCAGCGGGCAGGTATACTCCGGCGGTAGCAAATAGCGGGGCGTCAAGCCGTTGCCGGCGTTGACTACGTGCAGGCGGTCGATCGGCAGCTCTCCCAGCGCTTGCCGGATGGCCGCGTGTACCGCCGTCAGCGTGCGGCCGCCGTCATCGCCGGCCATCGCCTCCGTCGCGTCGTAGCGTCCCCAGCCCACCGCCGTCCCGTCCGCACGGATGAGCAGCGCCTCGCTCTTCGTGCCGCCCGAATCCACCCCGAGTATATACTGCATGCGTTAACCTCGCTACCCGTTTGCCTCCAGTCGATTCGACGCTTCTGCAGGGTTTCCTGCGAAAAAAAACGGGTGGAAGATCTGTTTTCAGAACTTCCACCCGTCTGCTGTCGTTGAAGCTGAACGGCCTACGGGAACGTCGGCTTCAGGTCGCGGCTGTTCTCCAGCTTGGCATTGGCGCCGTCCTTTGGCGCGTAGAGGATGACCGGGGCGACGATGCCGCCGGTGCCCACCTCGTTGACCACCTGGTTAGAGACGCATATCACGATCTGGTTGGCGCCGGCCTTCACGGCGTCGGTGGCGTCCATCTCGAAGGGGTAGAAGGTGGCGCCGGGGCTGATGCCGATCACCTTGCCGTTGACCCACACCTTCGCCGTTTCGTCCACGCCCCCGCACCAGAGGAAGATGCGCTTGCCGGCGGCGTCCTTCGGCACTTCCACCGTCGTGCGGTACCAGGCCAGGCCCTTGTAGTAACGCAGGCCCTGGTCGCTCCAGGACAGGCTGGAGGTTTTCAGCTTCTGCCAGTTGCCGCCGCGGTTCTCCGCGCGCCAGAGGCCGATCGATTCGCCGATCTGCTGCGGATCGATCTGGAATTCCCACTCGTCACCGGCAGCGGCGACCAGCGTGTTGCCGCCGGTGACGCGCGCGTTGCCCTGCACGGTGCAACTGCGGAAGAAGCGGTTCATATAGCCGACGTAGGTGCTGAAGCGTCCGGCGGAGACCATCGCCACCGGTTTCATGTCCATCAGCTCATTGGCGGCGGCGTCGCACCGGTCCAGCGCGGCCTGGGCAGCCGGGAAGTCCACCTTCACGCGCGCTTCCATCATCTGGCAGAAGGCCTCCGTCATGTCGAAGGTCCGGGCGATCATCTTCACCCGTTGTTCGTAGATGCCGGAGCCGGCGGAGAGCTTCAGCCCGTCATTGAGCAGCGCGCGCGCCTGCTTGCGCAGCTCCGGCGGATAGAAGTGCGGGATGTCCCACGCCGAGCCGGTGCAGTAATCGCCGTCACGCAGGGCGGCGTCCATCAGCGTGATGTATTGGCCCATCGGCGTCTTCGCCGGGCCGAAGAACTTCTCGTAGCAATCCGCTAGCAGCGCATCCACGTCCGTGTCCTGCTTCCACATCAGCTTGCCGGCGACATACATCGACGGGAACTGCGGGCCGTAGTTGGGGAAGGTTTCCACGCGCCAACCCTTCACGCCCATGGCATAACAGGCGGGGATTTCGTCGCGCAGCCGATTGACGATGATGAAGGTGAAGCCGGGGTCGGCCAGGTCGCTCCAGTAGCCGCGGTCATATAACTCCGGCATGATCTTGCCCCACTCCTGGAAGAGCCACTTGGCGTAGCTCTTCTCCGGCGCGATGGGGTTGGAGAAGCCGTGCACGCGGTCGAGCGCAATGGGCGCCAGCGCGCCGACGATGCGCGGATCCGGCTTTTCGCGCAGTGGCGGCCGCATGTAGGTGTGATAAATATAGAACTCGATTTTGGTATCCGGGTATTCGTCGTTCACGCCTTTGAGCACCTGGTTGTAAAACCAGATCATGCGATCGGTGATCGAGCGTTCGTTGCTGAAGGGATCGAAATCGCCCGCGTCCAGCGCCAGGCAATTTGGACATTCACAGAATCCAGCGCCGTCGTTGGGGCCCATGCCGAAGACCGGCCCGTGCCCCGCCTTGCGCTGCTTCTTGATGCTGTCGATCACGAATTGGATGAACTTCGGGTTGGACACGCAGTGCTGGCGGATGGTGCGCTTGCCCTTCACCAGCGAGAAGAACTCCCGGTATTCCGCCGGCTCGATCTCGCCGGTCTGCTTGTTGACGGTCACCTTCGGCGTGGGGATGCCGTGCCCGCCCATGAACGTCTCGCCGCCGCAGCGCAGGCGATCCTGCCATTCTGTATTCGGCATCTGGAAATGACGCGAGGGGAAGGACGGCGCCTGCACGGTGGTCTGCGCCTTCACGTCCACCGTTTTCAGCGACGGTACCACCTCACCCAGCTCGCCGGGCATGAACCAGCGGCAACCGAGCTGTTCGAGCAACTCGAGGACGGCGTAATAGGTGCCTTCGGTGTTGCCGGCAGCGTAGATCGTGGTTTTATCCGCCTGCAAGGCGAACGCGCCGCGCACCGCCGCCTTGTCGCCCAGCGCCGCCTGCAATTTCGGCAGCGCCAGCTTGCCCAGCACCACCGCCGTCTGCCCCTGTTTCGCGGCATCGGCGAGCAAGACGTTCAGTCCGGCGGCATCGAGGTTCTTCACCTCCAGCGTTGCCCCGGACATTTTCGCGACATAGTCCGTCAGCTCTTTCGCCGCCTGCGTCTCATACTTGTCCGGCTGCGCGGGCAGCGCAATCACTGCCGCCGCTTTCCCGTCCTTCACCAGCGTCGCCGCCCGCGGCATACCGGCGGCCAGCACCAGTACCATGAACGCAAAAAGGAGTGATACATTACGGATCATCGAATTCATACCTGCGTCCCGTTGTGACCTTTCGCGTGAGATTGATGTGGAATTAGACGATTTCTTCGTCATGTGGTTGCCCGTTCCTTTACCAGGGGCTGTTAAACTTGTTGTACTGCACGGGGGCTGAGGATTAAGTGGTTTCGACATTACCGTAGCAGCAGAGCGATATTCACCTTGACAGGGAAGTCGCGACTGGATTAAGGTGAGCTATCGTTCACTTGCGGAGGAGAGAAGATGCAGGCAGGCGCC
>Ga0172369_10000151_pt1 | contig 97290 bp, 93 predicted proteins | sample LakKiv25m_FD_114539 | JGI IMG/M metagenome (GOLD analysis project Ga0172369, IMG submission 114539) | Freshwater microbial communities from Kabuno Bay, South-Kivu, Congo - kab_022012_11.25m | ecosystem: Environmental > Aquatic > Freshwater > Lake | place: Democratic Republic of the Congo... | reverse complement strand
TTATTATATTCTAGCTCCGTTTGATGGAACGATTGCAAGCGTGGCGGTACAAGCAGGAGACAGCGCTACCGGAACCCTAGGGACATTGATTGCTCACACCCAGGTAGCCACGATATCCTTAAACGAAGTGGATGTCGCCAAAATACAATTAGGCCAAAAAGTTACGCTTGTTTTTAGCGCTATCCCAAATCTTGCCATCGCGGGTAAGGTTGCCGAGATAGATTCAGTCGGAGCAGTTTCACAGGGAGTAGTCACCTATAACGTAAAGATTGCTCTCGACACCACTGACCCGGGAATTAAGCCAGGGATGAGCGTGGACGCAACGATCATCACTAACATGAAAGAAAATGTCCTGTCTGTTCCAACAAGCGCGGTCAAAACAAACCCGAGGGGAGAAAAATATGTGGAAGTGTTTAGTTCGGCTCTCTCGACCCCGACTGCTGGAACCCAAGGATCTTCTTCCCCCATAGTACCAGCCAAACGAATAGTGACAGTCGGGATTTCCGATGACACCAATACCGAAATAATTTCCGGGCTTGAGGCGGGAGACATTGTCGTAACTCGAACTGTTGCTGGCACAAATGGAACCACTTCTTCGGCGCCAAGTATTTTTGGGGCAGCTACTGGCAATCGAAGCGGTACAGGAACTGGAAGCAATAAAGTTTTTAGAGCAAATTAAAATAAAATTTTAATGGGATGATTGAAATTAAAAACATCACCAAAACATATCGGACCGGCGACGTTGATTTTAACGCCCTAAACGGCATTTCTTTTTCGATCAAAGACGGCGAATTTGTTGCTATTATGGGCCCCTCAGGGAGTGGCAAATCAACTCTAATGCACATTTTAGGAGCTCTCGATATCCCTTCAAGCGGCACTTACCTTTTAGACGGGAAAGATGTTTCTACTCTCTCGGATGACGAGCTAGCAGATATTCGCAGAGACAAACTCGGTTTTGTTTTCCAGTCTTTCAATCTTTTACCACGTACTACCGTCTTGCGAAATGTTATACTCCCGATGGTTTACGATGGAATAACCAAGGAAGAAAGAGAAAAACGCGCCAGAGAATCTTTGTTTGCTGCTGGATTGGATGAGGCACATTTTCACCATCTGTCGAACCAACTTTCCGGTGGCCAGATCCAACGTGTCGCGATTGCCCGCGCCTTAGTAAATAATCCGTCTCTCATTTTGGCGGACGAACCAACAGGAAATCTCGATTCCAAAACAAGTGAAGTAGTGCTCGGCACTTTCCAAAAACTTAACAAAGAGCTGGGACACACGATCATTCTTATTACCCACGAACAGGATATTGCGGAACATGCCGACCGAATTTTGTTTATCCGAGACGGTCAACTAGTGGAAGACAAATCGAATCACCAAAAAAGAATACCAAAATAACATGAAAACATCCGACATTCTACACGAAACATATTCTTCTCTCTCTGCCAATAAGGCGCGTTCCGGTCTTACAATGCTCGGCATCATTATCGGCATCGCTTCAGTTATTGCCATGACCGCGATTGGCCAAGGTGCTCAGAATTCTATTTCCGCAAGCATCCAATCAATCGGATCAAATTTAATCATCGTTATGCCGGGTGCAGAACGTAGTTTTGGTGGGCCAACTGGCGCTCGGGGAGGAGCTTTGACTTTAACCCTGGGAGACGCAAGCGCAATCGCCTCGGGAATTCCAAACGTGCAGGCGGTCGTCCGTGAAGTGAGCTCTCGAAAACAAGTGGTGGTTTCCGGCAATAATACCAATACCAGTATTGTTGGCACTGAATCGAACTATCAGACTGTCCGAAACGTTTCGATCGACGAAGGAAACTTTCTTTCGGATCAAAACGTGCTTGAAGGCGCAAAAGTGGCCGTGCTTGGTCCTACCGTCCGGGATGATTTGTTCGGCACGGGAACCACTGGAGTGGTAGGAAAGAAAATCAAAATTTCTGGAACAGAATACACTGTGATTGGTCTCACGGCCACCAAGGGTGGCTCTGGTTTTAGCAATGTAGATGACACAATTTATATACCGTACACCACTGCTCAAAGATATCTTTCCGGCAACAAATACTTATCTGGGATAGACATCTCCGCTCTAGATTCAAGCGCTTCAACGCAGGTACAAAACGATATCACCACCCTACTCTTGTCCCGACATAATATTTCTGATCCGACCAAGGCCGACTTCAACACTCTCAATCAAGCGGATATTATTGCGACAGCTTCGAGCGTTACCAGCACTTTTACCATTCTCTTGGCAGCGGTAGCTGGAATCTCGCTCATCGTTGGAGGCATTGGTATTATGAATATGATGCTCACTACAGTGACCGAACGTACCAGAGAAATCGGCTTGCGTAAAGCAATTGGCGCTAAAAAGCGCGATATCAACAAACAATTCCTGATCGAAGCAATTATGCTTACCGGCATAGGCGGAGCGATTGGAGTAGTCTTGGGCTGGCTGATTTCTTTTTCGGTTACTTATTTTAAAATATTGGAAACCTCTGTTTCTCTTTATTCCGTGTTGCTTGCTTTCGGCGTATCTGCCTTGATTGGAATAGTCTTCGGCTATTACCCGGCGCACCGAGCGGCCAATTTAAATCCAATCGACGCCTTGCGATACGAATAGCTGTTCGGTTCCCACAAAAGTGATTTTTTAATTTGTGTGCTAAAGTAGACGAATGGATTCATATCCAATACGTATCAATAAATACTTGGCCTTGCGTGGAATCGCGACCCGAAAGGGCGCCGACTTGCTGATCGAAAAAAAGCGAGTGTTTTTAAACGGCAAACTGGCCGAGCTTGGCACCAAAGTGTTTGAGGGCGACAAGGTAGAGGTAAAGGAAACAAAAAACAAAAAAACCTACAAATATTTCGCCTATTATAAACCACTCGGGGTTGAAACTCCGGAAATCAAAAAAGACGGCCTTTTCCCTATTGGCCGATTGGACAAAAATTCCCATGGATTAATCATTCTTACGAACGACGGACGGATCACCGACAAACTACTCAATCCGAAATATGAACATGAAAAAGAATACCTGGTAAAAACTTCTAGACGCTTGCGCTCAAGCTTCAAAGACAAGATAGAGGCGGGGGTAAACATTGAGGGCTACCAGACAAAACCATGTCAGGTAGAAATCATGGATGAGGATACTTTCAAAATCGTTTTGACCGAGGGCAAGAAGCACCAGATCCGCCGGATGTGTTCGGCTCTTTTTCAAGAAGTTGACGACTTGAAACGTATCCGAATAATGAATATCACTCTTGGGCAGTTAAAACCAAAAGGCCTGCGCGAAATCAAAGGCAAAGAGCTCGAAACTTTTTTAAAAAAATTAGGCAATTAAAAAACCGCCCTCGGGCGGTTTTTTAATTTAAATCTGTACTTTAGAGAAAAAATAACTGCCCAGGGCGAGGAATAAGATGGTAAGCACCGCTAAGATAGAAATATCGCGGGAAAGAGAGAAAAAATGGACACTGGTCAGCAGGTGCCGGAGAGCATCTACTGTATAGGAAAGTGGATCAAGAGAAGCTATTTTCCCCAAAACCGAGGCCCGATCAAGTGGGAAGATCGCGCCTGAAAGGAAATAAATCGGCATAACCAAAAAGTTCATAATCATTTGAAAGCCTTGCATGTCGTCCAGTCTGGAAGCAATAGCCGTACCAAGCGCGGTAAAAAGCAAAGAAGACAAAAACATAACTAAAATGGCAATAGGCACCAGCCCCCAAGCCATCGGATGAAATCCCGCGATCAAAGACAGGAACAAAACAACCGTACCTTGAAAAGTGGCAATGGTCGCTCCGCCCAAAGTGCGACCAATCATAATATTAAAACGGGAAACCGGCGCCACCAGTGTTTCTTTCAAGAATCCGAATTGTTTGTCCCAAATGATTTCCATCCCAGAAAACATCGAGGTAAAAATAATGGTCATACTGATGATCCCCGGTACTAAAAATTCTATATAATCCCCTGCCCCGGCACGCGAGAAAACTGGACCAAAGCCGGCGCCCAAGGCTAACAAGAAAAAAATCGGTTGAGCCAAAGAACCAAAAACTCTTGACTTTGAGCGGAGATATCTTTTTAGTTGCCGTAACCACAAAATGTAAATGATTTTCATGTGAATTATTTATTCCTTCGCCAGGCTCGATGATGCATGCGCATGGCATCTGCCTTACTAACATCTTCGTCCCGGATATTCCGACCGGTCAATTTCAAAAAAGCTTCTTCTAAAGAATTCGTACTTGTTTGTTGTTTCAATTCTTCCACTGCTCCGGAAGCAATAATCTGCCCGTGGTCAATAACAGCAATACCATCAGCTATTCGTTCCGCTTCTTCCATGTAGTGAGTGGTAAAAAATATGGTAATATTTTCTGTTTCATTCAATTTGCGCAAATATTCCCACATATGATTGCGGGTTTGTGGATCAAGCCCTAAGGTTGGCTCGTCCAGAAACAAAACTTTCGGGTGATGCAATAACCCTCGGGCAATTTCGAGGCGACGTTTCATCCCGCCGGAAAATTCCTTAACTTTGCTGTCTTTTCGGTCCCACAATTCAACAAAGTCCAGAAGTTGCGCTATTCGTTCTCGGCGAATATTTTTTTTCATGTGGTAAAGCACCCCATGAATCTCCATGTTTTCGTAAGCGGTCAGTTCTTCGTCTAAACTTGGATCTTGAAAGACAATACCAAAAGAACGCCGAGCTTCTCTCGGATCATCGGCGACATTGTGCCCATTCAAGACCAAAGTCCCTTCCGTGGGGGTAAGAAGAGTGGTTAACATTTTGATAGTAGTAGATTTACCTGCCCCGTTGGGACCCAAAAAACCGAAGATCTTACCTTCCGGCACGGAAAAAGAAATGTTCCCCACAGCGGTAAGGTCTCCGAACTTTTTTGTTAAATTTTTTACTTCAATGATCGGCATATTATTCACCCAAGGCCCAATCCCTGAGTTCTGAGTATTTGGCATCTCCGCAGATAAATTTCTTGGTCTTTTCATTATAAAAAAATGGCACTCCACCACATAGACCTTTGTCTATCAAAAGCAGACGTTTTTCGTTTTCCTGATTATGCCAGACTTCGATCCTGTCCACCTTTATCCCCTCTTCCCTCTCTAGGCGTACGACCAAATCATGCATCTTGGTGCAGTGCGGACATTCTATTCCATAGAATTCCAAAAGGTGAGACATCTGGATTTTAGAAAAAATTATTTTGCCAGGCGTGCCAAGCGAGCTTTTTTTCGAGCTGCGTTGTTTTTCTTGATTATTCCCCTCTTGGCTGCTTTATCGACAGCTTGATACGCCTCACTGAGCAATTTTTGCGCCCCGGCCTTGTCAGATTTGGAAAGCTTCTCGATCTTTTTGATGACTTCTTTCATGGTGCGCTTTCGTTGGTCGTTTACGGCTTTTTTGCGAGCTGACACCCGAATCGCTTTTTTAGCTGATCTAATTATTGGCATACGGGCATTCTAGCAAAAAACCCCTAAAAACACAAATGTGCTATAATTAGGGCATGATTGGTAGTCTAAAGGGAAAAATAACCCTGAAAAAAGATAAATTCGTGATAGTGGAAGTCTGCGGAGTCGGCTATAAAGTAAACGTATCTCCCGATACCCTTCTTCGCTTCCCTGCAGAGGGAAACCCCCCGCCAGATGTTTTTCTTTTTACTCACCTGCATGTTCGCGAAGACGCGCAAGACCTTTATGGATTTTTAGATTATGCTGATCTGGAATTTTTTGAAATGCTGATTGGAATTTCCGGAATCGGGCCCAGAGGCGCTTTGGCGATTTTGGGCATCGCTCCGATTAATACCTTGAAAAAGGCGATCAGCTCGGGCGACATTTCTTATCTGACAAAAATTTCTGGAATCGGCAAGAAGACAGCTGAGAAAATTGTCTTGGAGCTCAGGGACAAGGTCGGCAAAGAGCTGGCCGGAGACTCACTTCAAGAGGAATTGGACAGCTTGGAGGCCTTAAAATCTTTGGGCTACTCCCAACACGAAGCCAGGGAAGCATTAAGAGATGTCCCAGCCGGGACAAGTGTCAATGCAAAAGTGAAAGAAGCCCTGAGAATTTTATCCGGAAAATAATCTCATTTATGCCAGAACTGCCAGAAGTAGAAACAACTGTTCAAGGCCTGCGCAAGGAAGTCTTGGGCTTGCAAGTCCTTGACGTTTGGACTGATTTGAAAACTCGGGACACCAGGAAAGGAGATACTATCGCCAACCCAAAATACTTTAAAACTTTTAAAAAAGAAGTAGCCGGAAGAAAAATCATTTCGGTTCTTCGACGAGCAAAAAATATTTTAATAAATTTATCCCAGGGAAAAACTATTCTGGTGCATCTAAAAATGACCGGTTATTTATTCGTTGGTAAAAATCCGAACATTAAATTCAAGCATGTGGTTTTTACTCTCTCTGGTAAAAAATTCTTGGTTCTCTCTGATCTGCGTAAATTCGGCAAAATGACTTTGCTTGATACAGAAACTGCTCAAGCTTCCAAACATTTGAGTAGCCTTGGGCCCGAGCCCTTGGATAAAAATTTCACCTTGTTGGAATTCAAAGAAAGACTTTTGAAAAAACCAAACGGAAAAATCAAAACGGTGCTTCTGGACCAGGGAGTTGTCGCCGGCATCGGCAATATTTATTCCGATGAGATCCTCTGGCGCGCTGGCATTCATCCGGAAAGGAAAATATCTGAAATAACGAGCTCAGAATTCAAAAAAATATTTCAAGCAACAAGGGAAACCCTTAAACGGGGTATAGCCTTCGGGGGCGATTCGATGTCCGATTACTTGAATATTTACGGCCAGCCGGGTAAATTTCAACTACACCACCAGGCTTATCGACGAACTGGAGAAAAATGTCGAAAACCTGGCTGCAGGGGTGTTATAATAAGAAAAATTATCAATAACCGGAGCGCGCATTATTGCTCCCGACACCAAAAGTAATTATGGCAGTAAAAGAATTAATGGGATTTATTTTAATCTTGGCAGCCTTGTGGCTTATTTGGTTTTTCACCAACGGACCCGAGCGAAGTCAAAACGAAGAACCTTTTTTAAACCCGCCGATTGAACAAACTATTCCAAACTAGATATTTAAAATCCGAAACAGAGCGATCCCGAGCGCGACCGACACGTTTAGGGATTCTTTTCGGCCGAGCATGGGGATTTCAGCGACTAAGTTGCATTCTTTGAGAATGTTTTTTGGCAAACCGGAGACTTCTGTGCCAACCAAAAAAGCATTTTTGCTTTCTGGCTTCACTTTCTTGTAATCAAAAGAGTTCTCCGTCTGCTCAATGGCTACCACTAAGTAGCCGTCCTTTTTTAGTTTCCGGATCAAAGGGATTAAATCTTTTTTCGCTTCCCAAGAAACAAATTCTTCTGCCCCGAGAGCTGATTTAACCAAGTCTTTACGCTTTCGTCCGAAACGATCGAGCGGCGCCGGAGTATAACCGACCAGATAAATCTTGTCGATTCCGGCCGCGTCGGCAGTACGAAACATCGCTCCGACATTTTCAATACTTCGGATATCATGAAGGATTAAGACATTTTCTTTGTGGTTGGGTTGATTTTTGGCCATTTTTTTTATATTATCACAAATGTATCTATTATATATCCGCCCGTAGCTCAGTCGGTAGAGCTGCTCCCTTTTAAGGAGAAGGTCGTAGGTTCGATTCCTACCGGGCGGACTTTATTATTTTAGAAAGCTTCAAGCAGGAACTGTTCAAAGGCAGCTTCGTCGTCCAGACCTTTTCGGCGAGCTTCCGGCAAGAGATATGATATCTGGGAAGCAAAATTCTTGAGTTCGGTTTCAGAAAATTGGCCAAAATTCTTTTTGGTAAGCATGTCCTTTGCTTTCCAAAACAACACTCCGACCAAAGCTTCCATCTCCACCCCGGCCAAGAGGGCTTGCCTGAAGGCAGTCCAGAGTTCAAGTTTGTTTCTTCGTCCAAAAGCATCTGCCAAAAGAAAATTATTGAATTTTTCCTTTTTTTCTTTCGGCGTTTCCAAAATGTTGAGCTCGGCTCTAGACTTTTTAAATTCGTCCAGCGTCGCCTTAGGCAGGCGACCTTCAGAAAAAATAAACAGGTTCCCCGACTCTCCCATTACGGGCAATTTTTCCAAAATAAAGTCGCGCATGTCTTCATTCTCGAAAACATTGGAGCATACCACTGCACACTTGGAGAAGAAAAGCCCGCTCCCGCCGCAAAAATTCTCTATTTGGGGCTTACTGAAGTTGCTCTTGTTGACAAAAAAAACTTCCATTTCACTCGCGATGGATTTCATAAATTTTTCATAGCCCGCTATTTTTCTTTCCGTATCATCTCCGGCAAAAAGGTAGATCATAAGTTAAAATCTGACTAATTTTTTATATTCCCGATACGGCGCTCCGTATTTGTTGTCCAGGATCCGCTCTTCGTGTTTAAGAAATATCAGTTTAGTTACAATAAACGAGATAATTGAAGAAACAATCAGAAAAAAAGCGTTGGCAACCAGGCCGAAGCCAAGAACTAAGAAAAAGAGGCCGAGGTGAGTTGGGCTCCGAGTTATTTTATAGGGCCCCTTCATGAAGGTCTTCGCGGAGAGAGTTTCCTTTTTCAAATGACGAGAAGTTTTTTGCGCCCAGTAAACCAGAATCGTCCCAACCAAAAGGAAAAACACTCCAACGGGCGCCCAAATCGCCAACTTAAATAAGGTCAACCGAAAAATGGCATCAAGAAAAATACCCACCAGAAACAGGAGTAGATAAAAAGAATAAGAATGGGTCAAAATCCAGTGCACTTTATCTTTGTATTCTTGAGATGGTTCCATGATTTTAATTATTTCACGTCCAGGAGCGTTTGTCCAGAACCAAAATGAACCAAAAGCGGTATTTCTGTTTGATATTTTAGGAACGATCGCTCCATCACTCCTTGCATTGCGGCCTCAATTAAGCTCGAGGCTTCCAGAATAGCGTCTTCCTTTATTTCGTAGACGAGTTCATCGTGGATTTGAAGTACCAAGTGCGCCTTATCTTCAAGCCCGGCCCGCAGGAGATCTTCTTCCACAAATCGAATAGCAAGCTTGATGATATCAGCCGCAGTCCCCTGAATCGGAGAGTTGGTCGCGGTCCGTTCGGCCATGTTTCGGAGAAACGGGATTCTCGAATTGATATTTGGGAAATAGCGTCGCCGGCCGAAAAGGGTTAGTGAAAAACCGTTCATCACAGCAAATTTTTTCATTGCTTCCAAATAGTCCCGCACCCCGGAGAATTGTCGAAAATAATTGTCGTAAAATTTTTGCGCTTCCTCTCGGGTGCCGCCCAAGCTTTTTCGTAAAGCGGAAACTCCCATGCCATAAATGATTCCGAAGTTTATCACTTTCGCCGCCCGACGCATTTCGGCGGTCACTTGATCGATCGACACTCCAAAAACAGAAGCCGCTACCCCGGCATGAATGTCTTTCTTTTCCCGAAAAATCCGGGTCATGTTTTTATCGTTTGAAAGCATGGCTGCTACCCGAAGTTCTATTTGACTATAGTCAAAAGCTGCCAATTTGTGCCCGGGCGCCGCCCGGAAACCACCACGGATTTTTCGGCCCAAATCTGTTTTGATCGGCAAGTTTTGCAAATTTGGATCTTGGGAAGAAAAACGACCGGTAGTAGTTCCATTTTGGAGAAATTTGGCATGCAGTCGGCCATCCAGCGCCACCCGACCCGGAATGACATCGACATAAGTGGAAAGAAGCTTTGAAAGTTCTCGGTAGGCCATAATTTCCGTTATGATTGGGTTTTTCTCTTCGAGCTCTTCCAGGATTTCGACTCGGGTAGAAGGGGCCCCCGACACACCCTTTTTCTTGCCGGACTGCATCCCCATTTTCCCGAACAAGACTTCTCCCAATTGCTTTGGGGAATTGATATTAAACTGAGTGCCAGCCATTTGGTAAATTTTTCGGGTAAGCTTATCGAGTTCGGTATGATATTCCCGAGAGAGTGTCTCAAAATAATTTTGGTCGATCAAAACTCCGAAGTCTTCCATTTCTTTCACGATTGGAATGATCGGTTCTTCGATTTCTTCGTATACTGTTTCCAGATTCTGTTCTTTTAGTTTTTTAAAAATAAATTCATAGGCAGTATGAAAGTTGTTTGTCTTACCATAATGTAAAACATCTTCTTCGGTGATATTCGCTAAATCAGAATTGAGGAGCCAAAGAGCGACCGAGGCTTCTTTCAGTTTTTTCGGGTCAGCTTTTGGTTGATTGTTCTCGGAACTATTTTCAAACATTGAAACAAAACCCATTTGATTTGTTTTGCTTTGGCTTCCCTCTTTGCTAAAAAAACTTTTAACTCGGGCCAGTAAACTCCGAAATTCCAATCGCAAGAAAGTCTGTTCGATTTTCTTTAAATCAGCCTCTTGCCAAAAAGTCTTTTTCGGAATTTCGAATTTAATCGGCGCATCTCGCCGAATCCGGGCTAAGGTTTTAGAAAATTCCGCCTCTTCTTCGTTTTCTCGAAGAAGCGTAATCAAGCGCGGGCTTATCCCCGCTTTAATAAAAGCCCCCTCGTCCTTTTTAATTTTTTTATAAATATTTTCGATGGTTCCGAAACTTACGATCAGGTCGGTGGCTGTTTTCTCGCCGATACCCTTAATCCCGATGATGTTGTCCGAAGGGTCGCCGCGCAGACCTTTGTAGTCCGGCAAAAGTCCGGGCATAAAACCAAAACGTTCGAACACTTTGTCTTCGTCGTATAGAATAGTGTCATTGATTCCCTTCTTTAGGGTATAAACCTGTACTTTTTTCTTGTTTACCAATTGCATTGTATCCATGTCCCCCGAAGCAATAACAACATCTATGTCTTTTTTGTCTTTCAAATTACCAACAATTGTGCCGATTACATCGTCTGCTTCAAAGCCTGGTGCATCGTAAATTGGGATATTGAAGGCTTCAAAAATCTGACGGGAATTCTTAAGTTGCTCCACCAGCGCCGGTTCGGCTTTGGCTCGGCCAGCCTTGTACGCGTCGTAAGCTTCATGCCGAAAAGTTTTTTGTGGTAAATCATAACAGGCTACAATGTAGTCTGGTTTGAGATCAGTGATGATTTTCATCAACATGGTCGAAAGACCATAAAGGGCTCCGGTAGGTTCCCCGCCCGAGGACATAAATTCCGGCAAGGCGTGATATGCCCGATGGATGATCGCATGGGCATCGAGTAACACAATGGTTTTTTTAGTCTTTTTCTCGGCCATATTTGTTTCGATTATAGCACCTTAGGCCCTTTTTATCCGGAACTTTCTGTAGCCACCTTCTGTGTGAACGATCTCAATTTTAGAGTGTTTTTTGGGCAAAGCTTTTAAGACCCGCTCCGGCCATTCGATGAAAACTAAATGTTCTTGCTTGGAAATTATTTCTTTCCAGCCCAGATGTAGTAATTCTTTCTCATTCTTAAGGCGATAAGCATCTATATGATAGAGATACTTAAACCCAAAATATGCCAAGGGATATTTCTTCATTATTATAAAGGTCGGGCTCGCCACTTTTCTTTTTACCCCCAAGCTTTTAGCAACCGCCGATACGAAAGTGGTTTTACCAGCCCCAAGATCGCCATATAGGCCTACAATTGTGGCTTTGTTTTGGGACCTTAGTTTCAAAATAAAATCTTTGGCAATTTGTTTGGTTTCTTTGGTATTCTTCGAAATTTTCAGCATTTTCAAATACTAGCATAATTTCATGGTGCAAGGTATAATTTCCACATATGCCAACAGTTTTTGATGAGGAAAAACAAAAAAAGCAGCTGGATGATTTGCATCGTGAAGAAGAAGAACAGTTAGTTCAAATGCTAGCTGAATCAAAATACGAACTCCCCTACGTTGATATGTCTCGCCTGGGAGTCGACAACGAAGGCCTTCGGGCTATTTCGGAAAAAGACGCGCGTGCCTGGCAAGTCGGGCCTTTCAAGCTTTCTGGGAAAAATCTATACATCGCGGTCTTGGCTCCGACCAAAGATCTGCTATCCAAGATAACCGAAGAAATAGCTAGGAAGAACCTGGTACCAGCTTTTTATATGGCTTCACATACAAGCTTAAATAAAATCTGGGAACGCTACAAGGAAATTTCCATGGCTGAAGGTTCTAAGGCTGGAGGGATTGATATTTCCGCCGACATCCTTCGAGAAACAGCCGAGAGTATTAAAAAAATGCAAGACATCGAAAAATTAATCACAGGAGCAATAAAAGGAACAGAGACCCATAAGATTTCGCACATTCTTGAAATAATTTTAGCGGGAGCCATCGCAATCAAGGCTTCTGATATCCATATTGAATCAGAAAAAGACCAGGCTCGTTTGCGCATGCGCTTGGATGGAGTTTTACAGGATGTTACTTTTTTCACTCATGAGGTTTACCATCTCCTTAATTCTCGCATCAAACTTCTCTCGGGAATGAAACTTACCTCAACGGTGGCTCAAGACGGGCGCTTCTCGATCCAGGAAGGAGCTGACGAGCTCTCTATTCGTTCTTCAATGATCCCGGGAGCCTACGGAGAATCAATCGTAATGCGTATTCTTGACCCAAAATCTATCCGGGTAAAATTGGAAGAAATAGGCATCGAGACTTTCTTGTTTAAAATCGTGGAAGAAGAAATCAGGAAACCAAACGGGCTTATTCTCCTTACTGGTCCGACCGGAAGCGGTAAGACAACCAGCCTATACGCTTTCCTAGCCCGGATTTATTCTCCGGAAATAAAGATTATCACCATTGAAGACCCGATCGAATACCATTTGCCGGGGGTAACCCAAACCCAAACCAACGAAGAAAAAGGTTATACCTTTCTAGAGGGCCTTCGCTCTGCTCTGCGCCAAGACCCGGACGTGGTAATGGTAGGAGAAATCCGCGATCACGAAACAGCTGAGATTGCGGTAGAGTCGGCCCTGACCGGGCACATGGTATTTTCTACCTTGCACACCAATAATGCTGCTGGTGTTATTCCGCGTTTGATTGATCTTGGGGTCAATCCGAAGATTCTGGTTTCTGCACTTTCCCTCTCTATCGCCCAGCGCTTGGTCCGAAAACTTTGCCAATCCTGCAAAGCCGAAGCAGAAGCGACCGAATGGGAAAAAAATGTCCTTAAAGAGGTAGTGGACGGTATCAAGGCAGAAGGCAAAGATCTAAAAAATTACAATATCGACCCGGATGCACCTTTCAAATTTTATAAATCAGTCGGTTGCGAGAAATGCAACGGGACGGGCTACAAGGGCCGAATCGGAATTTTTGAAGCGATCAAGACAGATGAACCAATTGAAAAAATAATTCCCCAGAACCCAAGCGAACGCGAAATCAAGCGTGTGGCCAAAAACCAAGGTATTCTCTCGATGCGCCAAGACGGCATCGTAAAAATTCTAAGCGGCACCACCTCCTTCGAAGAAGTACAAAGTGTGGTGGATCTAACGGAAGAATAAAAAACAAAAAAACCCGGGAGCATCCGGGTTTTTTATTTGAAAATAAAAAGCATTAATCTCTAAACAATCCTTTCAGAGCTAAACCCCAAAAGTAACAAGTTCTTCTAGGATAACACCAGTTGACTAATAAAAGCACCAGAATGTCCTACGCAAACTTATATAACCAGTGGCTGATTGCTTAGAGATTAATGCCTTCTTAAAACAAAAATTTCTAGGTATAATGATTATACTATTATTGAATTCGCGGCAAATGCTATAATGTGAATATCATGTGAATAATTTACCTGGGGAGAGTATAGCATATTACGATTAAAAAGTCAAGTGCTACGACCTTGGGGAAGATGTCTAAACCAAAAATTATGCAAGAAAATAAAAACAAAAAAAACGAAAACTCCGAGGAAGCTTCCCTCGACACCACCCTCCGCCCGACCCGATGGGACGAATATATTGGTCAAAAACACATAAAAGACAACGTTAAAATCCTACTCCGGGCTGCAGAGGAGCGTGGGCACATTCCGGAACATATTCTTTTTTATGGCCCACCCGGCCTCGGAAAAACCACCCTGGCACACTTGATCGCCAAGGAAACAGGCAAGCAAATGAAAGTCACTTCAGGGCCAGCAATCGAAAAAGTGGGTGATTTGGCCTCTATTTTAACCAACCTCTCCCCTGGGGATATCTTATTTATCGATGAGATCCACCGCCTAAATAAAATGGTGGAGGAGATTCTCTATCCAGCAATGGAATCTGGAGTACTCGACATTATTATCGGTAAAGGTCCTTCCGCTCGCACTATCCAGCTTGACTTGCCACCATTTACTCTTGTCGCGGCAACCACCCGAGTCGCTTTAGTTTCTTCTCCGCTTCGTTCTCGATTTTCCGGCGGAGTTTTTAGATTGGAATTCTATTCGAATGAAGAGATAGCTAAAATAATTGAGCGCTCGAGCAAGCTCTTGGAAACGGACTTGGAAAAAGAAGCGCAAGAAGAAATCGCAAAGCGGAGTCGCTTCACTCCCCGCACCGCAAACTATTTTCTGAAACGCTGCCGGGACTACGCGCAAGTACACCCCGAACCAGAGCAAGCTCGGTACGGGGCAGGCAAAAAAAATATTAGCAAAGAGAGTGTAATAAGTGCGCTAAACCTACTTGCTATAGATGAAATAGGACTGAACAGCTCTGACCGAAAGTTTTTAGAAGTATTAATCGAGAAATTCAAGGGTGGCCCCACCGGACTCAAAACTATCGCCGCCGCCATGAGCGAAGAAGAAGCTACTATTGAAGAAGTGATTGAGCCTTATCTGATCCAACTTGGACTTTTAGAACGCACTGCTCGCGGACGTGTTGCCACTGAAAAAGCGTACCAGCATCTCGGTCTTAAAATCCCGGCAAATTTACAAAATAAGTTACTTTAAATTTTCTACTTTTAACTTTTCACTATTTCTATGTCCGGGCATAATAAATGGGCGCAGATAAAACACAAAAAAGCAATCACCGATGCGAAAAAGAGTAAAATTTTTTCAAAGCTTTCGCGTTTTATCAGCGTGGAAGCGAAACTTTCCGGTGGCAAAGATTCTCCGGGCCTGCGCACGGCGATCGAAAAAGCCCGCAAGATGAATATGACGAACGATGTAGTTGAACGAGCAATCAAAAAAGCGGGAGAGCCGGGAGCCAACATGGAAGGCATTATGTATGAAGCCTATGGTCCGGGTGGGGCAGGTATTATCATCGAAACTTTGACCGACAGTAAAAATCGCACTGCCCAGGACATTAAACACATCCTTTCGAAAAATGGTTTCGCGCTCGGAGGCATTGGCTCGGTTATTTGGGGGTTCGCCCACAAAAAAACCGAAGAGGGTATGGTCTGGGAACCAACCAGCACCCTTCCACTTTCCGACCAAGATTTGGAGCTCTTAGATAAACTAGTGGAAGACCTAGAAGAAATGGATGATGTGCAAGAAGTTTATACAAATGCTGAGTAAGTTAAAATAAAAAAAATATGCGCATTTTAGGTATTGACCCGGGGTTTGAAAGATTAGGAATAGCTATTTTGGAAAAAGTTGGCAACAAAGAACAGCTTTTATTTTCGGAGTGTTTTAAAACTTCAACAAAATTGGAATTTCCAGAAAGACTGGAACTAATAGGCAATGAAATAAGAAGGGTCTTAAAAAAATACAAGCCCGAGATGCTCGCTATTGAAACTTTGTTTTTGAACACCAACCAAAAAACAGCCATGCGAGTGGCGGAAACCCGCGGAGTGATTATTTATGAATGCCAAAAGGCAAACCTTCATATTTTCGAGGCTTCCCCGCCCCAAATCAAGACGGCAGTAGCCGGTTACGGCAAAGCAAACAAAGACCAAGTGATGAAAATGGTTCGGATTTTGACAAAAATAGAAAAAACAAAAACTTCAGACGATGAATTAGACGCAGTGGCCGCAGCCTTGACTGCCTCGGCCTGCCTGCGGTAAGAGTTATCCACAGTTTTAGCTTTAGGCTATTGCGAAATAGAATTTGATTTGCTACAAAGTAAGAAATAAATTATCAGCCGGTCGTTTTAATAAAAATTTTTTATAAAATTTAAAATGAGCTACGATGAAGAAGAAGTAATAAATGATTCTGGGTTTAACCCAAACGAAAATGGAGATGAGGTACTCGACGATGAATCATTTCTGGGCGATAACGAAACGCCCGATGGTGGTGAAGCATCTAATTTTAGATTTGAAGAAGAAGAAACTGAAGGAGTGCAATAAATCAAAAAATCCCCGAGCTCGGGGATTTTTTGTTACTAGTTTAATTTAATTTTCAGAAATCTCTTTTTGCCAATTTTTAGAATTAAGTTTTTTGAAATTTTCAGATTCGGATCAGTAATATTTTCTTTTTTCTCAAGATCATGCACTGCCTTACCCAAAACCAGCCGACGCCACTCACTCTTTGATTCCACTACCTTATTTTTTACCAAAAGATCGCCTAGCAATTCTCCCTTAACCACATATAATTCTTCCATTTCGTTCGGAATTTCTTTTTTCTGAAAAGTGCTGATAAAACTTTCTTCCGCTTCCCGAGCCTTTCTTTCGCCGTGATAAACTTTTACGATTTCCCGTGCCAGGTGCATCTTCAAGTCGCGCGGATTTGCCTCCGGACCAACTTTAAAATCCGGCACTTCAGTACAAAGCTCGAATCCTTTTTCAATCAAAGAATCATTCCAACTCATTACCTTTCCAAACATCTCTGTGGGAGAATCTAAAAAAGAAACCATGTTACCTTCTGTCTTACCCATCTTAATTCCAGAGTTGTCTTCCAGAAGTTTCATTGCTAAAACTGTTTTGTCTTTATTTAAAATTTGCATGGATAAGTGTCGACCAGTCAACATATTAAAGGTCTGATCATTGCCCCCAACTTCCACATCCACTTCCATCGCAACTCCATCATAACCCTGCATTAAGGGATACATGAATTCGTGGATAAAGATCGGCTTTCCCTCAGCCATTCTACGCACGAACATGTCGCGCTTGAGCATTTGGTCCACCGTCATTTTGGTTCCCAGGTTAAGGACATCTTCGAATTTCATTTTTGAAAGCCACCTTGAATTAAATTTGAATTGCGCCTTGTTGGAACCAGAAAATTTCAAAAAGATAGCTGCCTGTTTTTTGTATTTTTTTAAATTATTCAAAACTTCCTTGTGAGAAAGTTGTTTCCGGGCTGCCATTTTGTCCGTTGGATCACCAATCATCGCGGTAAAATCTCCCATCAAAAGAATAACTTGATGTCCTAGTTCTTGAAATTCTTTCAATTTTTGAAGTGGAATAGCATGCCCCATGTGCAATGTCGGTCCAGTTGGGTCTATGCCCAAATACACCTTTAGCTTTTCCCCAGAAAGAAGTTTTTTCTTTAATTCTTCTTTTACAAAGACATTTTCCACTCCCCGCTCGAGGAGCTTGTTTATTTTTGCCTCGTCTGTTATCGTCGTCATTTGTTTGGATTATACCATTCGAATTGGAATTTAAGAAATCCGGACAGAAATTTGCTATAATTATAAAACAATGAGTAAAAAACGCTTAAAAAGATTTTTCCAAAATAACACTATCCTATTTATAGGGGGAGCGGGCATCCTTTTAGCTAGTTTTTTGATTATCTGGGTTGCTTCCATAAAAATCCCTGATTTTAAGGCTTTTGAAGACCGGAAAGTCGCCAGCTCCACCAAGATCTACGACCGCACTGGCGCCGTCCTTCTCTATGACATACACGACGATGTGAAACGAACCAATATTTCCTTTGACAGCATGGGCCCAAATATTAAAAATGCCACTGTGGCTGTGGAAGATGCCAGTTTTTGGAATAATAGTGGAATAAAAATAACGTCCATTATTCGGGCGGCTATTGCCGACGTGTTTCGTTTGGGCCGAACCCAAGGGGGGTCAACTATCACTCAACAGCTGGTCAAAAACACCCTCCTAACTTCCGACAAAAGCCTGATTCGAAAAATAAAAGAGTGGATCTTGGCGATCAAAGTAGACCGCTCTATGTCTAAAGAAAAAATCTTGGAAGCTTATTTAAACGAGGCTCCTTATGGTGGCACTATTTATGGCATTCAAGAAGCCTCTCAAACTTATTTTGGAAAAAACGCCCAAGATTTATCCATTGCGGAAGCCGCTTATTTGGCCGCTATCCCCCAGTCGCCGACTGCGCTTTCCCCTTATGGTAAAAACAAAGCTCGGCTGGAACAACGAAAAAACTTTGTTCTCTCGAGAATGCTCGACACAAAATTCATTACTAAAGAAGAATACGACCAAGTCCGAGCCGAGACTCCGACTTTTATGCCCCAAGCAACCACCGGCATCAGGGCTCCGCATTTTGTCTTTTTTATTAAAGAATATTTACAAGAAAAATACGGCACAGATAGAATCACAAACGGTGGGTTGAGGGTTGTTACTACTCTAAATTACGAGCTAGAGCAGAAAGCTGAACAAATCGTGAAAGATGGGGCTCTCCAAAATGAAAAAGACTGGAACGGCTCAAATGCCAGCTTGGTCGCAATCGACCCAAAGACCGGGCAAATTTTGTCAATGGTCGGCTCTCGAGACTACTTTGATAAAAATATTGATGGTAATTTTAATGTGGCGACTGCCGTCCGCCAACCAGGTTCTTCTTTTAAGCCTTTTATTTACGCTACTGCCTTCGGCAAAGGGTTTACCCCCGACACAGTGCTTTTCGATCTGCCAACCGAATTCCAAACTACCTGCAACGCTTATGGTAAAGCCCTGCCGGGGCATAATCAGAAAGATTGCTATATGCCAGACAACTACGACGGTAAATTTCGAGGCCCCATGTCTCTCCGTGATGCTCTGGCACAATCAATCAATGTGATAGCAGTTAAATTATTTTATTTAGCTGGGTTATCTGACTCTCTGAAAACAGCAGAAGATATGGGCATTAGTAGTCTGTCTGACCCAAGCCGATATGGACTTACCTTGGTTATTGGAGGCGGAGAGGTTTCCTTGCTTGATATGACTTCCGCCTACAGTGTCTTCGCAAATAGTGGCGTTCGAAATCCTTATACTGGGATTCTTCAAATAACTGACTCAACTGGAAACGTGCTTGAGCAATATTCCCCCGATCCGCGCCCGGTCTTGGCCAAAAACACCGCCCTTACTGTTTCTGATGTTTTAGATGACAATGCCGCCAGAGTCCCAACTTTCGGCGCCCATTCCCAACTTGAAATCCCGGGCCGACAAGTAGCGGCAAAAACAGGCACCACCAACAATAATAAAGACGCTTGGACTATTGGGTATACCCCCTCTGTTGCAGTTGGGGTTTGGGCTGGGAATAACGACAATAAACCAATGAAGAAAGGGGGTGTCGCGGTCGCCGGACCAATCTGGAATAAATTTATATTGGAGGCCCTTAAAATTTTACCAAACGAAAGGTTTGAAAAACCAAATTTGGATATTGACCCAACCACTACCAAACCGGCCCTGCTTGGTTTCTGGCAAGGAAATGATTCATTCTTTATTGATAATATTTCGGGAGGACTGGCAACCGAATTCACTCCAAAAGAAACCAGAGTAGAAAAAGTTATAACCAACATACATTCAATTTTATATTGGGTAGACCGCAAAAATATTACAGGGGCCGCTCCTACCAACCCAGCAAACGACCCACAGTGGAGCCACTGGGAAACACCGATCCAGGATTGGTGGGCTGCCAATGCCTACAAATACAGAGTTACTACTGCCGCCAGCAAACCTGGATTTTATGACAATATACACACAGCAAACTCAAAACCAGTCGTGTCCATTTCCGTGCCAGACACTTATACTGTTTACCCAGCCAACGAAAAACTTTACCTCACGTTAACCCCGGGAAGCATTTCTCCAATCCAAAAAGTGGATGTTTTTGTAAATGATATTTACTTAGGAACATCCAAGTCCCTTTCTGGTTTTTCTTTCATACCATCCCAGTTGGATAATTTGAGAGATGTTAATACGCTCAAAATTCTTGTCTACGATGCCGCATACAACAATACCGAGGTTAATTCAACTTTCCGTGTGCGATAATTATTTTATATCTCTGGGAGCTTTCTTATCTAGAATATTTGCAAGTTCAGAAAGAATTTTCTCCTTCTTTAAAAGAATTTCGTTTTTATAAATTGGCTTTATATCTAAATACACCGTGCCTTGCCGGAGCCTGATCTTTTCTTTTTTTATTTCAAGCCCAATCGCGCGCCCGATTATTTCACGGACGGTTTCTTTTTTCATCTCTTCCTTTAGGATTAAATTGTTGAACCCTAAGAGTAGATCTTTGATCTCAATCATTTTAGAGCTACCTATTCATTGGCATGATTAGATAAATAAAAGAATGATCTGAAACACCAGAAAGCACTATCGGCTTTACTGTTTGGTTTAATTTGATTGAGATACTATCCGAATTAATCGATTGGAAAGAATCAAAAAAGTATTTGTAGTTGAAATTCAACTCAACTGGTTCTCCAGAGAGCGCTCCATCCAACTCCGTCTTGTTTTCACCGACTTCGTTGTTAGAAGAAGAGAGCTCAAAAAGTTTTTCTTTGGGTTTAATAACCAGATTCACTTGATTAAATTTATCTGAAAAGATATTAGAGAGTTTTAGGGCGTTCAAGAGATCTTGCTTTAAAACCACCACTTCCGTCTTTGATCCTTTTGGGATAATTTGCCGATAATCAGGGAACACCCCATTGATTACTCGAGAAGTAAGGTATATGCCGTCAACTGAGAAAGATATTTGGTTTTTATTAAAACAAACTTTTATCTCCCCAGACAAATCTCCAAAAATCCTAACAATTTCGGAAACGTTTTTAAAAGGAAGTAATATCCCAGGGATTTCTTCCAACCCCTTTATTTTGATTTTCTTCTCCGCTAGTCTAAAAGAATCAGTAGAAACAAAAACCAGATTGTCGTCACTGGAATAAATATAAACACTAGAAATTTCTGGTTTTATATCTGAAGGGGAAGAGCTATAATAGACTGATTTTATTCCATCAATCAGTTTTTTAGAATCAATCATAAAAGTTTTACCAGAAACTGCTGGGATGGTTGGAAAATCTTCATAGGCTTGTCCCTTCAATCTGATTTTACTTTTTTTGGTTTTAATTGATAAATTACCGTTTTCTTGCTCTATTTTAATGTTTTCATTTTGAATGATATTGGCAAAGGTTCCAGCCAAAACCGAACCAGTAATAGCCATAATCCCATCTTTTTCCACCCTGGCTGGAATTTCTACTTCAACCCCAAGGCTTAAGTTGGTGGCTCGAAGCTTTAAAGACTTTCCGGAAGCAATAAATAGGATAGAATTCAAAACCGGTAGGGTTAAATTTTTTCCAGTTACCCTCTCCACTTGAGAGATTGCATTCTTTAATTTATCAACTGAACATTCTATCTTCATAAGTGTTTAAATTCTTTATATATAATCTATTAATACTATTAGGGGTGTTAATATGTGGAAAAGTTAATATGGTTCTATTTTTAAGGCCTTTTTAGAAATTTAATTTCTGGTTGCTGTTTATTAATTTTCAACTTTTCCACAACTGTTTTTTGGAAAATATTTTTATCTGATCTTATCCACGTTTGTTTTTGTAATTACCCCAAACTTTTTACCGGCTTATTAACAGCTATTTAAACATAATTCGGATCTGCTCTACTTCCTGTAATGTCTGTGGGTCATCTTTCAAATCTTTTTTAATTTTCAAATAAGAATGAATGACAGTGGTATGGTCTTTACCTCCAAGCTTCTGCCCAATTAGTGGGTAGGAGACATTGAAATCTTCCCGAAGAAGGAACATTACAACTTGCCGGGCCTTCACAATCTCTTTTCGGCGAGTTTTTTCATAAACAGAAGATTCTTCAAGATTGTAATAATCACTCACTACTTTCACCACATCCTTTATGGACACGTTTTTCTTCGGTCGCATGTTGTTTTTAAGTAAATTCTTTACTTCTGTGATGGGGAGGGTCTTATTTTTCAAGCGATACTGACAAATAATAGTATTTAGACTTCCTTCCAACTCTCGAATGTTTCCCCGGATATTTGAGGCAATATATTCAATGATTTCTGGCTCGAGTTCGATTCCCTGTTCCCGTAATTTTACTTTCAAAATAGCCAAACGCGATTCATATTCGGGCTCAGTGACGTCCACGATCATCCCAGCGGCAAAACGCGACTTCAGGCGATCAGCAAGCTCGGGGATGTAGTTTGGATGTTTATCAGAGGAAAAGATAATTTGTTTATTGTTTTCGTAAAAAGTGTTGAAAGTGTGGAAAAGTTCTTCTTGGATCTTTTCCATCTTACCAATAAATTGGATATCATCAATAATTAACAGATCGTATTTACGGTATTTTTCTTTGAAAGTGTTGGCTTTGTTGTTTTGTAGGGAATTAATGAAATCAGTGGCAAATTTTTCCAAAGTCAAATAGTGGACTTTTTTGTTTGAATATTTTTCTTTAATGGCATTACCGACTGCCTGAATTAGGTGAGTTTTTCCGAGCCCTGTTGCTCCATAAACAAAGAAAGGGTTGTATTTAGTGCCCGGGCTTTCGATGATTGCCTGGGAAGCAGCATAAGCAAGCTCATTGAAGCCTCCAACAATGAAAGAATTAAAGTGATAACGTGGGTTTAAGTTGTCTTCTGGGTTGATATATAGGTCCTTAAGGGGCAACTCTTGCTTTTGAACCAATTCTCCCCCCCCAGACTTAGGTAATTCTTGTTTTTCTGGCTCTATTTTAGTGATGGTATATTCCACTGCCCGCATGTTTTCGTAAGTGTCGGCAATAGTTTTAGTGATTAGTTTATGGTATTTGTTTTTAAGCCAGTCTCGGACAAATTCATTTGGTACTGCCACAAAAACAACTCCCGCCTCTTCTTTTAAAATAGAGGTATTTTTGAACCAGGTGCTGAAATTTGCTTTTGAAACACTTGTTTCGATTTCGGCTAAGCAGTTTTTCCAAAGTTGTTTTGTATCCATATTGCTAAAAGATTATACTATATCTACCCCAAAGTAAAACAATTTAAACCTTATTAACTCTGTTGATAAGCTGTTGATAAAATTTTCAATTTTAGAGATTTCTTTTTGACTTAACTGTTTTATTCGGGTATACTACTCCCATGTCACAAACATATCAACCAAACAAAAGGAAACGCGCCAAAAGCCACGGTTTTTTGGTTCGATCTAAAACAAAAAATGGCAAAAGGGTGCTTTCTGCCAGGCGCCGTAAAGGGAGGGCTCGAATTTCAGTCTAAGACTTGTCCTGTACTAAATTTTTGGGCAAGAAAAATGACCAATAAGGTTTATAAATTAAAATTTTAGTACTGGGATGTTTCCCAAAAAGAACAGAGCTGACAAAAAAGCCATAACAGAAATTTTTAAAGCCGGAAAGTTTGTTTCTTCCGGCAATTTGAGCTTAAAATATCTAAAGAAAGACGGTTCGTCCCCTATTTTGGTTGGTTTTGTCGCTCCTAAAACAGTTTCCAGGCTTGCAGTGGACCGAAATCTGCTTCGTCGCCGAGGGTATGCCGCCCTAAGGAAACACATTAATGAAATTCCACAAGGATTTTTAGGCGCTTTTATTTTTGGACCGAAGGGTAAGAAAGTTTTTGGTGGGAAAAGGGGTGCTAACTATTTCCCTATCAAAAATTTAGAAAATGAAATTGAAACAATTCTTCATAAAATCCATTAAATTCTACCAAAGGTATCTTTCGCCGCTTAAACGGCCTAGTTGTGTATTTTATCCCACCTGCTCGGAATATACCAAGCAGGCGATTTTAAAATACGGTTGGCCAAAGGGAATTTATCTTGGATTTTTAAGGATCCTCCGATGTCACCCATGGCAGAAAAACCACTGGGATCCGCTCGAGTAGCATTTTTTCGTCTTTTAAGATAAGATAAGGGGATGTTATTAAATCTTTGGGACCTTATTTTATACAAGCCACTTTTAAATGTTTTGGCTTTTTTGGTTTCGGTTATTCCCGGCAGTAATTTAGGAATGGCAGTAATTATTTTGACCATTTTGGTAAAGACTCTCCTTTTCCCCGTCTATCAACGCTCGATTGAAAGCCAGGCTAAAATGAATTTACTTACTCCCGAGCTAAATAAAATAAAAAAGAGCAACGCTAGTAAAGAAGAGCAAGCCAAGCAGACCTTTGAACTCTATAAAAAATATAAGACCAACCCATTTTCCGGGTGTCTTTTGGTTTTGATCCAGATCCCAATTATCTTTGCTCTATATTATGTATTTATCAAAGGGATAACCTTTGATGCCAGTGCCCTCTATTCATTTGTTCACGTTCCAGCAAATGTAAATATGAGCTTCTTGGGTATTTTAGATATTGGGAAGACCCATGTTTTAGCTTTAGCTATCTTGGCTGGCATCTCGCAGTATTTCCAGGCCTATTATATGCCGAAGCCGCCAAAAACTACCGACAACAAGGCCGGCTCTTTCCAGGATAGTTTTGCTAAGAGTATGAATATGCAAATGAAGTATGTTTTTCCGTTGGTGGTGGCATTTATTTCTTACAGTGTGTCTGGGGCAGTTGCATTATATTGGATAACCAGTAATATATTTTCTATAGGGCAACAGATTTATGCCAAACGAAAAGGCGCCCTGGATCTTACTCAAAAATAACCTTATAAAATATGAATAAAACAGAAATACAAAATTTAATCAAAGAAGTTATTGAAAGGACCACTGTTCCAGTTAAAGACATTATTATTTCAGAGGACGGCTCAAAAACAACTTGGTTCTCAGTGGAAGTCGGTCAGCCACACTTTTTTTTGGGTAGAAACGGGGAGGGTCTTTTTGCTTTAAACCACCTGATCAAGAAAATAATAGAATCAAAACTTTTGGTTGGCAAGAAAGAAAAAGAAAGCCCGGAGGTAGAAAGCGCCCTTTCTATTCTGGTTGATATAAATGGTTTTCAAAAAAAGAGAGTAGAAAATATCCACGCAGTTGCCCACATGATGGCAGAACGAGCCAGATACTTTAAATCAAATATCGAAGTAGACCCGATGTCCGCTTTTGATCGCCGGCTAGTGCATGAGTTTTTATCCGAAGCCACTGACCTAAAAACCGAATCGACCGGCGAAGGAGCCAGTCGAAGAGTAGTTATAAAATATATTGGGTCTCTTTAATTTAAAATAAGTTCCCAAAGCGAAGAATCTTTTTTGTTTACGAAGAAGAGATATTTCCCGCTTTTATCCAAAGAAAGTTTGATTCCATCCATGTCTTCTCCTGCTTGAAAGGCGGCAGGGTCAGCCAGGAGTGTAGTGTTTCCGTTTTCAGTGTTCACCTTCCAGATCTGATCAGAGAAAGAAATTTCTCCCTGGTACCATGTATCCGGGTAGTTTGCCCCACTGACATAATTTGGTACGGCGCAATATAAATAAATACTATCAAGGCCCCAAACACATTTTTCTGGTAGGGTTTTTATCCCGACAGTAGTTGAACCTTGTGCGTCGATATTAAAAATACGCAGGTCGAGGGTATTATTGGCGTAAAGCACCAGTTTACCGCTCGGACTGGCAAGAGTGGTGAGGCCGTTTACTCCGCTCATAACCCGGGTCATTTTTTTAGTAGCTGGATCAATAGCATATACATAACCCGGTACAGCATAAGAAGGTTTGGTGGTAAGGGTAATCATTCGATCGTTGGGCCAAAAAGAGAGCCACTCGGTGAACGGAGAGCTAAAGATTTGATTTTTATTTGTTCCACTTGCTTGAGCGGTTACTCCAACGACCCCAGTATTGTTTTTGAATAGATAAAAAATTGAAGAACTGTCCGGAGAGACGCTCATATCGGTAATATTCTCTGGCAGGAAAGAGCCCGAGAGTTCGCTGGCCCCTGTGTCACCCCCCAAAATCTCTGGGGGCATATTTCCCAGGAACGCTTCAATTGTCTTAGCATCGTCTCCAAGATATCGCAGGACAGCGAAAGCGCTTTTGCCAGCGAAATTAGCTTCGTATGTCTGAGGGATAGTGGTAGTGGTGAGTTTCACCTCATTTATTTGATCCACCAAGCTTTCATAAACATTTCCGGTGGCTCGTTCGACATATCTTACTGCTGGGACAAATTCAGTGGCCGGTGGGGTCGGCTTTACTACAGGAACGGGATTAGTTTTTTGGGTGGACTTCTTTGGTTTTTTTATTTCGGCGTTTATTGGAGCTGGCGTCTCCAGAGCCGGCTGGTTCTCGGTTGGAGCGACTTCCGTAGGAGGTGTTTCAGTTGCTGGGATTGCCGGAACTTCGAGATATCTTTCTTTTTGGTAGACCCCATAACCCGCTACCGGCATACTAGAAATTCTAACTAAACGTTCTTTTGTCACCCCTTTTTCGTTTACAATTGTAGTGCTGGGGGTTTCAGAAGTGGAATTATTCTCATTATTATCAACACTTTTACCGAATGGGAAAATCCTAGAGAAAAAATTTGTCCCTTCAGTGTTGCCGGTAGTGGTGGTGGATGGTTTTAAAAAGGAAGCAAGAACTAAAACCAAAATAATTAAGATTATCACTCCGATTGCTATTAGAATAAGGTTTCTTTTTGACATAAACTAAGGGGCTCTTTTGATATATTTTATATCATTCTTATAATTAGTAATGGGAAATACTCCTAAGGCGTTGCCGACAGTTGATCCGCCGTGCGAATCAGCCAGTCTGACCTGCCCGTCCCCAATATACACCATTACGTGTCCATATTTATTACGAGTAATGTCTCCTGCCTTCCAACCAACCAAATCTCCCACCTTCAATTGTTTGTTGTTTACTTTATCACCGGAAATTGAGGTTACTTTTTCTGCCCCATTAAAGATGGATGCCGTTCCCCCGTTTACAAATGGAACGCCCGCACATTTTAGGACATAATTAGTGAATCCGGAACAATCAAGCATAATGGTATTATTTGGACCCGCGACTCCCTTGGCTCCCATCTTATAGGTCATTTTATTGGCAAAACTTTTTGCGATGTTCGGGATATTAGAACGTCCACCACTACAAACTATTCCAGTCGGAAGGACGTTAGTTCCGCCGATTGGCTCGTCAGTGTCTCCTTCTATCGTTATAGAAACAGCCGACATGCTTTTATCCAAACAAATATTTAACAGATCAGGGTTAAGGGTATTTAATATTGCATAAGAACCCAGAGCTAAAATAAGTCCCAATACGGCGTTAGTAATATACTTCTTCCCTTCTTCTTTAGAAGAAGCCAGGTCACTAGTCATATACTGAATGCCTCCCCAAACAATCATAATCATCGCTAAGACAGCGCAAATACCCAAGAAAATCTTGATCATTAAATTCAAGTAAGTCCCAAAAGGGCAAGGATTGTCTGTGGTTGGCTCGGTATTTATCTCGGTTAGTCCGGGCAATGGGGCAAGCAGGGTGTAATTTGTTTTTGTTTTTACCTCCTTCCCCTCTTCCCCGATAGTAGCTGTTTTGGTAATTGCCGGCGGGTTAGGAACCGATTTTCCATCTGTTGGGGTTACTTCGGCGGGGAAATTAATACCTAAATCTGGGAAACCGTTTACTATTACTATCACAGAATAAGGAGTCCCCGGGGCCAGGTTGAAGCCGGTATCATAATGAGCCTGATTGTTTTCTAGTTTTACCGATTTGGCAAGACTAGTCAGGGCCTTATTGCCACTATATGGAGTGAAATATATGTCGGCTGTATCCGGGATATTGGTTCCCCAAACACCAAAACTCCAACTCCATTTTTGGGTTGTTTCGTCGTATTGGTTTGCGGTTCTTAAAAGTTTAAAGGTTGCTGTCGTGGCGAAGGTCTTGGTAGGAGAAATTAAAAAAACCAAAAATAAAAGCGTACACAAGGATAATATAATTTTCAGTTTTTTAGAAGCTAACATTTAATTGTTTTTGAATTTCTCCAAAAAGGGCTTTGTTATTATTGATAATAATCTTAACAGTAGCATTGCCCGACTGCCCGCTTACTGTTTTTACTGACAAGGTATTAATAGGTATCTGAGCTTCAACTTTTTCTCCATTGAGGAACCAGTCGAAAGTAAGATTGGAGGCAGTCAGGTTCTTGGGATATAGAAAATATGGTTCAGCTACCAAGGTGTCCCCGCTCGTATTTAAAGTAAATCCATTACTTAAAGCTCTTTCCCAACGGGTTCCCAAGATCGGATCTTTTTGATAGAACAACACTTTGGGTTGTCCTAGTTTGACGGTTGTTGTTCCTTGTCCGATACCGCTTCCGAAAATATCCGAGATAGCCACCTCGACACTGTTACTATCTTCCAAATAGCTATTTTTATAAACAAAATAGTTTTTTTCGTAACCGGAAGAATCGGGTTTTAGTTTACCATCAAGTTTCCATTTATAGCTAAAACCGGCCGGATTTTGAGTACTTGGGAAGGCTACTATTTTTACCATCCCCTCAGTCGAAACCAGAGTCTTTCCTTTGTAGAATGGGGGGACATAAGAGTCATAGGCTTCCCAAAGCATGTCCACGTCCGTCGGAGCAATAATTATTTTTTTATCAATCGTAGAACCGCTGATAGTCTCTATTTTTACCTCTAAGGTCATTTGGAATTCCGAATTTCCTGTTTTAAAAGAAAAATTTTTCTTACCTATCCCCTCCGAAACAACCTCTCCGTTTAACATCCAGGAAATTCTTGCATTATCCAAATCGGTAGTGTAGGTTGAGACCGCAGCATAGACTTGTTCGTTGGTCTTTGGGTATGCCGGGGTTATTTCAAGGACGATGTCTCCATTTTGGAGCTGAGCGCTTGCCTCAAAAGCAAATGCCAGGCAGAGTAGAGCAAAAAATGTGATTAAACCTTTTCTAAACATATTGATACTATTATAACACTTACTGAATAATAACCGGAGGATTTATTTTCCGGCAGCGTTTTCTATTTCTTCCCGCTCTTTTTTTATGGAAAGGATTTGGGAGGGGTCGGAAGTGATTATCTGATCCTCGGTATAAGAAGAAATGATCTTGATGGCGACATGCTTCATGCCGGCAAAGAATATTCCTTCTCCTACTCCGGATTCAAGCAGTAGATATTTTTCTTCGTCAGTCAAATTAAAAGTCTTTTGTAAAATATCGATAGTAGTCGGAGATTGCTTCAAGAGCAGTTGGATGGAAGAGTTGGTGATAATTGGTACGCCATAAGGAGATTTCATAAAGTCGGCGGCGTCTTGAGTAATAGTAGCCAAGCCCAAATAGTATTTTCGACCGCGCTTCGCCATGGAATACAAGAAGGAGGCGGTGTCTTCCGACTTCATCATCCACCACGCCTCATCCACTACGAGCAGGCGCTTTTTCAAATTCTTGCGGACCGAGGTCCAGATGTAGTGCATTACGATATACATCGCCACTGGCTTAAGTTCATCTTCCATGTCGCGAACCGAAAAGACTACAAACTTTTTATTGATATCAACATTGGATGGTTTGTTGAGGAAGGTGGACCAGCTTCCGCGAGTGTATTTTACCAGTCTTTGCATTACCGAATCACTTCCTTCCATTCCCGAAAGAATCATTTCAAAGTCGGACAAGAGCGGAGGCTCGATGTTCGAAAAATCCGAATCCGGAGTGATGTCTTTCATCGCATAAGTTTCGGAAATGGCTCGATCGACTAGAGAATCTTCCTGCGGAGTAAGGCCGCCCAGCATTAGTCGGAATAGCCCCACCAAATTGATGATGTTAGACCGGAGGACATCTTCGGCTGTTTCGTCTTCGCGCGGGATTGGCAGGTCAAATGGATTAATATGATGGTCGGAAGAAAGCGAAATATTGAAATATCTTCCGCCTACTACCTCAGTTAAGTATTCATATTCCCTCTCCGGATCAATGACGATCACATCCACATCGAACATAAGGGATCGCAAAATTTCAAGCTTGGTAGCATAAGATTTTCCGGAGCCGGATTTGGCAAAAGTTACGGAATTGTAGTTTTCCAAGCTGAATCGGTCGAAAATAACCAGACTTGAATTGTGTCGGTTCACGCCATACAGGATTCCTTTAGTGGAAGTAAGGTCGAAAGAAACAAAGGGGAAGATACTGGAAAGCGGTTCGGAATTGAGTTTTTGGTGGATATTAAGGAGGTCGGTGCCGGTCGGGATCACACTCTTGAATCCCTCTACTTGCTGAAATAGGGCTGGTTTGATGTAAATCAATTTGGCCTCCAAAATCGACTTGATTTCGTTTTCCACTTTAAATAGTTCCAATTCGTTGTCGGCATAGATGGTGATATAGATGCCAACGTCGAACATTTTTTCTTGGGCCTGGATTAGGTTGTTGCGCAAACTTTCTAGATCCTCGTAAGCAGTATCGAGCATTGGGTCCCGAACCATTCCCTTGGATTCACGAACGCTGATTTGGCTTTGCACTTCAGCCACTTTTTTCTGAAACTGGCGCAAGGCCAAAGAGGTATCGATTGGGTGGATAAAAATAGAAACATCAAAAACCTTGTCCAGGTTGATAATTGGCGAAAACCAGTTATCCGACAGAAACCTCGGATAAGAAATTATGAAAAAGGTCCGGGCGATTTTGTCTCCCAGGTTGATTGATTTGGATTCTATCTTGAGGGCTGAAGGCGCAATAATATCTTCCAATTCCAATTTGGCGGATTCGTATATTTCTTCCGGCAAAACTGCCAAAACCGAAGGATTCGCTCCGATCGGAATTTTTGGGTCCTCTTTCTTCTTTTTAAATAATGAATCAAATATTCCCATATTGCTTTATAACTTTATACTTTTAACTTTCTACTTCTCTAATTCTATTTTCCCCTCCAGCTCGCCCGGATTGAATACTTTATAAAACGCTTCTACCGCTTCTTCGGTTCCCAACTGGATCGCTTTTACCCCGCAGCGGGCTAACCCCTGTTCGATTACGCTTACTCGCTGATCGAGCTGAGATCTTTTCTCTTCAAAATCAAGTTCGGCTTCTTTTCTAATCATCTCCTTGTTCTTTTTTTGAAAAAGGCCTGTTATTAACCCAGTGTCTGCCTTGATAGTAGAGTGAGTATAAGGTACCACAATGATGAACGTTTTAGTCATAATGGCGGTCGATTCCGTGAATTCTTTGATGAAACCGATATATTCCCGAGTTTGGAGCTTGAGGAGCGGTTCATTCTGTACTTTGATGCGGTTTTCAAGAAGCAGGAGATACGGCCTGATGTCGAGTCTGCGTGACTGAACGGAAATCTGGATAGGAAAATCTAGAGTGTTTAAAAAATTCTGGAATTGGAGAATTGTAGCCCGTTGTTCCTCGGCTGATTTCAAAGAAAGGTTGATGGAATTGGCCAGGACCAAAGCCCGGAGACCTCCATCCTTTAAAACAATGATACCATCGCGGATCTCTTTGATCGGGACAAACTCTTGAGTTGCTTTTGCTTTTAAGGCCATATCTTCAGTATAAAGTATAATGTTTAAAGTTCATAAAGTTGTTTGTTTGCTTGATTACTTTCTACTTTCATCTTTCTGCTGATGTTCTTGATTTTTCAAATCAAGAACATCTAGGCTCCAGGCCAAATCTCGAAGTTTCCCACTGTCCAACCTGGCATTCTCGAGAGCAGCTGCCTCTTTCAGTTTTTGAGAATTTTCCCCAGACTGGGTGCTTTTTTTCACCACTCGCTTTTTCCAGATGTAAAGTTTGTTTTGCATAACGTATTTCAGCCCGGATTCAAGCATGTTCACGAGGGGTTTGTTGTTCGGGCGATAGAAAGTAAGTGCCGCTGCCAACCCGGCAACTAAAATGATCGGAATAAAGCCGATTAATAGGCCCAGCAGTTTGTACAAGATAAAACACAGACCTGCACCTCCTACCAGGTACACGAATTGGCTAAAGGTGAAAGGTCCGAAAATCTTGTCTTCTATGTCCAAAAATTGTGGTACTTTGAATTGCATGCAATTTAGTCAAAAGTATAAAGTATAAAGTTCATAAAGTAATAATATCATATCTTGTTCTGCCCTACTTTCCACTTTTAACTTTCTATTTTCTACTTGTTATTCTTCCGGCGCCAATCGGTATGGGTCTTTCTCGGATGCTTTTAAAACCGGGGAATCTTTCTGTGATATTGGGGTTACTTTTGGGCCGGTCAGGTTTGATTTGTCGGTGTCTAGGGAATATTTTGTCTGGACAGACGAACTTTGGGCAGCTCCGGCTAGTTTCTGGAATGGGATACCGGCCGGTTTGTTGGTTGGCCAGGTTTCAACTTGTTTTTTGGGCGGTAAATTTTGGAGAGCTGGTTTGACTGGAGCCGGAGGGGTTACCAACTGAGAAGGCACCGACCTCACCCCCTGCCCCTCTCCTTTATAAGGAGAGGGGTTGGGGAGAGGTGCTTCTCCCTCTCCTTTGTTAATAAATAATTCTTTCTTTTCGGTATTTTTTATGAGTTCATCTCTAATTTTCTTAAAAACAAGCTCGTTCATTTCACTTACCAGGAGGTCAACCTGCGCTTTGGGCAATTTTAGCCTGTTCTCGATCTCCTTTGGGTAGTCTTTTGGGTCTAATAACCCACACAAAAGCAATTCTGTTTCGAGTTCTAAATCTTCTAACTGTTCATAGCTAAATCCCTTCTTCTCTCGCAAAGACAAGATCATGGCCCGCCAATCAACAGCGGCAATCGCCCGCTTGGTTTCTTCCGGCAGGGTGTCTTTAGCTTTCTCTATTTTTATTTGCAGCATGTCTATTGGTGTGTCCATGTTTTAGTTAAAAGTTAAAAGTATAAAGTTTATAAAGTGGGTCGAGAACTATAAAGTTTTTTGATTTTTTATTTTGCATTTTTTCTTTTTACTTTACACTTTTTACTTTCTACTGACTAGTTTCTACAGATTTAATAAAACCAGATAATATTTTCGAAGTTTCTATTGTTAGATTATTCATTTTTTCGAAATCTCTTTGGTTTATATAGCTCAACTCCAATCCTAATTCTAACATAGATCTGACTTCTCCCGCAGAACCCTTGGCTATAAAGAGAAAATTTCTTAGTTCTTTGTTTGTCTTTCTCTCAAAACCCTCGGCGATGTTATTCATTATTGAAACGGAAGCCCTTTCTATTTGATTTTTAAAAGAAAAATCTTTACAGTTTTTGAATACTTTATAAACCATAATCGTTAACTCCTTCCCCCTTTTCCAAGCTATTATATCTTCAAATTTGTCTATTTTCATTTTTGGGTAGTTAAAAGTATAAAGTGTAAAGTTTATAAAGTTGAATTAATTTTTTGCATTTTACTTGATTACTTTCTACTTTCATCTTTCTACTTAAATGGTAAATCGGCTCTTTAGATCGTCCAATTTCGACGGATTGAAAGTGTCATTTGTTTTTGGAATTTCATCTTTTGTTTCTTCTACCGGCTCTCGGATAAAAGCAGTGTAGTCTCCTCCGGACAAAATGAAATCTAAATTTTGTTGCCAGTGCACCGGGCGACTTCTTAAGGTACCTTTAGTTTTTTCTTCCAATTTTTCTACGATAGGTTTCAGAATTTTTTGGATAACTTCGTCGGTCATTTTTTCGGCATAGTTCTTGCTTGTACCCAACTCATCTTCAATATTGAGAGCAAGCATGTCTTGTTCTTCGAGCCCAAGAAGAGTTAGAGCAATAACTATTTGAAAATTATGAAGGTCATCTTCAGTAAGAAAATATTTTCTACCGATTTCCTCTGAGATTTTTGCCCAGTCAAAATTATTTATCGCTTCTTGTGATTCTTTGGGGAGAACTTGCATCTGCTCTTTAATTTTTTGTTTTAAACTTTCGGTCATAGCGATTTAGTTTAATGTGCCTTTTTACCTTCGGTGGTTAATTTTTCGTCCATTATTATTTTATGAGCAGCATCTTTATTGGCTCCTAGCCAGCCCTTCCAGCCACTACTAATCTTCTTTGCATAGCTGTTTGCTATCTTTCTTTTTTCTGCTTCTAGTTCTTCTTTTGCTTTCGGAATAATGTTTCTTTCGAGATCTTTGATATTTGTTTTTTTACCGTCTATTATAGTGGTGAAGTTTGGGTCACTCCCAAAGTCTACTTCTCTTGTTTTAGGTTTCATTATTTTTCTCATTCCTGCCGGCACGATAATACCATTAACAGTCTGTTCTTGCTGGTATTCTTCCACTTCTTCCATTTCTCCTGTTTTTTCTTCATATTTTCCTCCCTCTTTGATAGCTGTCTTCTTTTGGTTCAAGTCTTTAATTTTTTCTATTGTATCTTTTTGCTCCTGTGTGTTTTTCCCCGCCCCGTAAATTGCATTCAAGTCAACCAGTTTTTTCTTTTCCAACTCAAGCTCTCTTTCTGTTTCTGAGATTGCTTTGTATACTATAGGATTATTTAATATTGCCTGCAGATCCTTTTCGTATTTCTTTACCTTCTTTCCTGCCTCACCTTTTTCTATTACACTCTTCAGTTCCTCTGCTCTGGCTTGACGCTTGGCTGCCTTATCAGCTCTTTCTTTTGTATATCCGCCTTCTCCGCCGGCTTTGCCTACCATGAGTCCCGTAGAAGCTAGGCTCTTCCCTCCTACACTGATCCCTCGAGCATCAAAGCTACCTTTGGCCGCGGTTTTGCCGATATTGCGAAGCCCAGTTCCCAACATTCTGCTTACCTTTGTATTACCACTAGCTTCCATTTTGGCAAGCATAGAAGAATTTGCCACTCTGTTTCCAAGCGCCCCGAAAGTATTGCGACCAGCAAAGGCGAGCCCGCCTGTGGCAGCACCTAAGGCCAAGCCTGCTACCGCTGCCCCGGCCTTCTGTAGGGCGGCACCCATTTCCCCGGCATATTTGATGGCTATATCCTTGGCTTTCATAATCATAATCATCAAGATGAAGAAAGGAACAACAACGCTCATTACTTTTTGCAAAAAGTCGGCTCCATCTGGGTAAGAAACTATTGAGCTCAAAAATCCGGCGAACATTACTATAATATATAGGAAGAATACAAAAATCGGCGCCAGAAAAGCGTTTTTCAAAAGTTCGCCCCACCATTCTTTATGCCCGACCCCCGGAATGTCGAAAGGTAAAGTGTATGAGGCGAAAGCAATCGGCGAGAAGATCATTAAAATCCAAAGCATTACCACTCGGCTTACAAACAAAATTCCCACCACGAAGAAAACGTAGGCGGTATAAAGGACAATACAGATTGCCAAGAGGGTAGTAAAAATAAATAAAGTAGTTCCGCCACTCTTGTCGTACACCTCTTGGGAGATTATTTTTTGCGGGTTAAATTTTGAAATTAAACCGGTTGAGATTGCTTTTTCCCCGGTGACACTGGCGGACGTTCCGTTTTTATCGATGGCGGACATGTTGTTATAAAACACCTTGGCCAAAATGTTTGTGCTATCTATCACTACTTGGGTAAAGAACATGCTGAAATTAATCAAAAGCGCCACAATCACAATATAGCTGATCAATTTTTTGTTGTCCGAAACATTCAGGTTCAGGATTGTTTTTATTGCTATGTACAGAAGCGCTAAGATAAAGAAAATGTTCGAAATATCCCTAATTACTTTCCATCCTTCACTAACAAAACTGCTCTTGTACGAAGTACTATCGGTGGAATAATAAACAAAGAAATCAAGGAACCAGCCAGCTAGCTTCCCAACAGAAGAAACTACCTTAAACACTAAATAGACAAATTCCGCTGCGCAACCATAAAGATTAAAGTTAGTAGGAAAAATACTGCAATTTAAATCCAAATCCTCCGGTGGAGCGCCGGTTATTCCGGTAGTGTCTGTTGTCCCAAAGTGAGTTGAGTCGACAGCTGTAGTGAAAGTTGTTTCAAGTACAGTAGGCAGGCCCTTTTTATGAAATAAATTTACACTAAAAAAATAATCTGTGGCCGGATCAAGATCATAGAAGTTTATGGGAAATTGTTGAATATCCCCTTTTAATTCTACGGGTATCACTATTCTACCTTGACTGTGCTTGATGCCTTCCAGAGTAGCATTTGCTTTTGAGTTTCCTTTTTGCAAACTGGCTATGACATTAAGTTTGTAAGACGGAGGTACGGTATTATTGTCTACAATATATTCTTCGTCGAATCTGTCCTTCCACACGTCTCCATTAAGTTCACCGTTGTTGGTTTTTAAAGAGACAGACAGGGTATAGTCTACTTTAGTATCATAGACAATCGGAGTATTTAACATTAATTTATCTCCCTGTTCCTCTTCCCAACCCTCTTCTGCTTTGGCTACGTTTACCGTTAGGTTAGCACTTTTTTTCTCTAAAATAGGGCTAACCGGTGTCAGGAAAATGGCCAGGATCAAAATCGGCATAAAGATTTTCTTTATTAAGCTGTATTTTTTGAAAATATTCATTTCTTTCAAGGCTTTAGGCCTTAGGCTCTGGGCGCTAGCTTTTAATCAAAGCCGGTGCCCAAGGCTCAATGCCCACCGATCCCTCCCCTCAAAATCCGACTTTGCGCTTTGGCCCTTTTTCTTCTTTCAAAAGCGCGTGAATCGCTTCAAAAACCACTCGGAACTTTTTATCGTATTTCTTTTCCATCGCTTCTATTTTTTCTCGAAGTTCTTTGTGACTTGCGAGCATCTCACGCATTTTGGTGAAAGTTCTCATTATTTGAATATTTACTTGCACTGCACGCTTGCTGTTTAAAACGCTGGAGAGCATAGCAACGCCCTGTTCAGTGAAAACGTAAGGGGCATATTTTATATGTTGTCCCTGTTTTAAGATCGCAAACTGCGATCTTAGACTTGAGGTTGCAATTTGTGACCTCAAGTCGATTCCTAGAATATACGATTCCCAAATTTTCACTTCCTGTTTATTGAGTTTAAACATAAAATCTTCCGGGAAACGTTCAATATTTCTTTTAACTGCTTCATTCAGCCGTCCTGTTCCAACTCCATATAGCATCGCCAAATCTCGGTCAAGCATGACCTTCCTGCCTCGAATCAGATAAATCTTGGTTTGGATCATCTCTGTTGGAACTATTGCTAAATTTTTGCGCGTCTTTCTCATTTTCTTTTTTCTATTGTGTCTTACACTAGTGCCTAAAGCCTAGTGCCTATTTCTTGGTGAAATAATATTCGTAATGGTATTTCCCTCGAAGCGCCGTGGCGGTACTCTCGATGTTCACTATCTTGTTGTCATAATATTCATAAACGGTCAGGTTGTTTCCCTCTAGTCGAAGCTGGTAAGCGGCAATGTCCGGGTAGCTCACCCTGATTTCTTTTCCACTTGAGCTGACATAGCCAAACTGTCGAGCTAGTTGATCGGCTAGGTACCAGGCAAAATTATTCAAATCACTTCCACTTTGATATCCATACCTCGTGGCGATAGTTTGGTTGGCAACAATCTGTCGGACAAAAACATGTTCGATTCCCTCATGATAACGGACGATTGCATCTATTGGCGGAGTTGCCGTCTGTCCCAAGGTCAAGGTTCCAGTATTTCCGTTGCTGTTATTTCCACCATTTCCTCCCCCACCCCCATTACCTCCACCGCCCGCCACTACTCCAATGACAACCGGAGCCCAAGGGCCACAGTTGTTGTTTTCATAAGCTTCTTTAATCAAGCCAATGTCAGCAGGCCGTGCTTTGTCCGCGCAAGCGCGCACATAATATGTCCCGGCCGTTGGGAAAGTATAGGTTTGAGAAGTGACCGCAGATGTCTTTGTCGCTAGTGGCGACATCAGGACAGCTGACAGATTTACTAAAGTAGCATCTATTGCGACATTTCCTCCAGTCATGGTTGCCGCTATCGCTTTTTCTGTTCCAAAAATTTTTTTCCAGAAACTTACTGCCGGATTGTTCTTTGGTGCTACATTAGAAGGGTTTGCTTTTGGGGTCGGAACCGGGTAGGAAGGGTTATCACTTCTTGGCACAGTGGAAACTTGGAAAAAATTATAAAAACTTCCCCTGGAAGAAGCCGGCACTTGATTGGTCGCAGTCACGGTTGCATTATTTACCAAAGCCGCTGCTTCCGCCCTTGGAACTCCCAAAACCGAAGACACGTAAGAAACAGAATTATTTTGTAGGACCGAATTTTGTTGAGTGTTTGGGAGCGGTCGAATGTAGGCAGTAGAAACTCCTCCTTGGTTTCGTACGAGCGCTCGGAGACCAACCGGAACACCGGGCATGGCTGGAGCCGAGACCGCCGAATTTGCGTTCGACGAACCAGACGACAATGTTGGATCGAGGTAGGCCGGGCCGACAACAAGATCAGGCATATTCTTTAGCTCTCCGCCGGTGCCGGTGTTCCCTGTACCATTACAATTTGGGTCAGTTGGATCCTGACAAGGGTCAGTGTACCCGATGCCATTTCCAATCGGGTCTCCGTTGCCACTTCCGTCTGAAGATTTAGTGGTGAAAGCAAAAGGTATTCCATAAGAGACCAGAGTGCTACCTGCTGGTTTTATGGCTGCTCGAAATTGGTAAGTAATGCCTGGCTTCAGTCCAGTCAAAAGATAATTCAAGTCTCCCGAAGTATCTGCCATATGATTTTCTGTGTGGATTCTGTCGCTCCAGCCGAAACTTGGCGATACCAGAGAAGCGTAAGCTTTGTTCATTTTAAATAGATCAAGAAACTTTTCTTTCCAAGAAATAGAATTTCCTGTTTGTGGTTGGGCGCTGGTTTGCCGATATTCAAACCAAGTTATAGCATTGGTTCTAGTGTTGAAGCGTCCATTTAAGTAAGCCGAAGTTTTGTTTACCACTAGAGCAGCTTTAGTTTCAACCGAAACATCCTGATTATTATTTTCGGATGGAGAAAGAAGAGTGGCAAAAGATTTTACTCCCCCGCCAGGACCCACTCCGTCTCCATTCGAACCGATTAGACAATAATAATAAGTAGTATTTGGCTGAAGCCCGGTCGCCTTAATGTGAACTCTCTGCCAAGTGTTACCCCAAGCAGTCACTTCGTTGGTTGCTCTCATTATCGATCCATAAATATCATTGCAAAAAACTGGCGGGTGGTCTTCTACAATTGAATAGCGGAAATAAGCCTGGGCGGAAGCGGCTACTCCTCCACTGGCTGGGTTTAATCCTCCCCAAAGCACTGCGCTGGTGTCCGTGATATCAGTGGCGTCTTCCGTAAAGACATCGGATATTCCGCCAACGTTATTATTGTTAAACACATCTATCCACACCGCCGCCTGACTAGAAGCAGTTAGCCCCTGGTGAGAACAAGAAACAGTATACCAGGTGGGAGTTGTCGGGGTAACAATGAAAGATCCGGTCGGTCCGTTTCCCCCTTGCCCGGTGTCTGAAGAACAAAAGTCTCCCTGGGAGTTAGCGCCGGTTGAGGTCCAATTGATGGTTGAAGCTCCTCCCATATCTATTATTGATGGAGTGGCCGTTACAGTAACAGTTGGCATATCAGCGATATTTATTGTGAAAGAATCAGTGATAGTGGTAGAAGTGAATATCCCAGATTGGAGGCACTGAAAGACATAAGTGGTGTTTTGGGTAAGTGGGGCAGAAGTAAAAGAGCCGTAAGGAGCCGGGTTTAGGGTTGGGGTTGGTACAGTTGTTCCGTTTGCATCATGGGCGGAAATTGTGCAACCGATGATCATCGAATTTGGGCCCCAGTTGGGTGCTGACCAAAAAATTGTAGTGGTTCCACCCGCGGTTACCACTGCCGGGCTGGCCTCCAGCCAGAAAATGTTGGTAGGCGGCGGGGTTCCGTTCACATATACTTTTACATAGCCGTAAAGAGTGGAAGGTCCGGCTAAACCGCCGGCATCTACCAAGCAGGAAATATCGTAGCGAACGCTTTGAGTCAAGGATGGAGTGGTCCAAGATCCAATCGAAGTTGCCAGATAGCCGTTTGGGTTCCAGGAGGCGGTGCAATTATAAGCAGCGGCAGGCGCGTCCCAGTGAATTATTGAAGTCCCTCCGGAATTGACGTGTGAAGGGCTTGCGGTCATAGTTACCTCAGCGGCGAAAGCATTTCCAGAAAACAAACAAAAAGATACAAGTAAGGTAAAAATGCCAAAGACTAAACTTTTTGAGAAATTTATTGTCGATTTTGTTTTTTTGTTCATTGTTTTCATTTTAATAAATACCGATCATTATCTCAAATATGCCAGTATTATTAGAAGGATCTCCTCCATGCGCATAATCCGGCACATGTCCGATGGTTGCGTCCGATATATCTCTAAGCATAAATAAGTCACTTATAATGAGCGGAACATGCAATATGTCCTTGAATTGAGGTGACAAATGTTCTCGGTCGCTTCCATCATCATGACACTTACCATCTACGTAATAGGAACTACACAAAGTAGGTTCAGCGTCACCGCTTCTCTCAAAAGTGACATAGCTCAAGAAGCCCGGTCCGAAACTATTCAAAGGCACTTTGGCGCCACCCGGGGACCAGGTATTTATCATGTGATTTTCAAATCCGCTACCGAATGGGTCCGGCAAGTTTTGGCCGTTGGTATAATCATTGTAGTCATAAAGGATTGGCCCCGGGTATTCCATTCTTTTAGTGTCATAAATTTGCCAAGCGAGGCCCTGCCGATCAAGCTCCAAGTCTTTTTCACAGCCGGCCGGTCCTTTTAGCAAATTTCGATAAACATAATCTTTTTCATCTTGGATTTGTTTGTTGGTATTATCAACCACGGCGATATCATCTCCGGATACCATTTCGGCTGAAAGTCTGCCAAAAGAAGTGATCCAGGGCTGAAGAGCTGTCTCGTATTCTTCTTGAGACATAATCATTGGCAGAGTGCTTGAGGTGTAGCCGGCCGAAAGACATGCCTGACTGTCAGGGATAGGATCCAATTGGCAATTTAGACTATCTATTTCTTTTTTGATTCCAACCAGCCTGTTTATGATACTTTGCATGGAAACGATCCTGTCTTCGTTGTTCTTGTACATTTGGAGATAGCCTTTTATCTTGCCAAATTTTATGGCTGCTTCTCCGGCCGAAGTAGGCAATTTTTCTATGGGGAAGACATCGTAAATAATTTTTATATATCTGTCCAATATTTTATTGATGGAATCATCAAAAGAAATTTTATTATGATAAGCGGCCGTTTGAATAGCGCCCCCCTTACAACCCGTGGTGCCGGTTCCGTATTTGCATACCTTTATTCCTGTCATATTATAAATTTGTCCGGCATAGTAAGCTTGAATTTTTTTCTCAGTGCTTGTATCTGAAAATAAGTCATAGAGAAGACCCACAATAAACCCTACTACGGCGCCGATGACAGTCCCAATGATATTACCAATAACCGGAACGACTGTTCCTATTGATGCCCCGATGACTGCTCCGGCAGCCGTGGCCGCAAGCATTAGGCTGTCTTTTATTAACCCCGCAATAGCATCTTTGTCTTTGTCTTTTATAGTATTTTCATCTTCGGCGGGGATTGTTCCCAAAGCCGCGTTTAAGGCATTCCGAGAATCAGTCTCAAATCCAGGGTGCGGGCCCGGAATGCAATAGTCTAACTGGAAAGTAATCGGAATCAGGCCGGCATTTCCTTTTGGGTTTTCTTGAGTCTTTGGAACGGTGGATTTAAGCCCTCGGTTTTGTTCGATAATTTTTTGAGTAAATACTCTCTGCTCGTCGATCAAGGCTTGGTTTAGGTCGGTTCGGATGTTGAAGTCTGGATGAGTGCTCAAGAAAGTACTCGAAGCTATTTGAAACTCAGAGAAATCGTCAGAAACTCGTGAGGAACCGTATTGGGCCATACTGTCGGGGTCCAAGACCATCTGCCCACCCTCTGCTTCCTGGAAGTATTGCGTGTTTGGCAGCTCGGCAAATCCTTTGTTTTGGATGTTGGAGGTAAAGCTGTTTAAGAGTGCGTCGATAATGGCGGCAATAGCGGCGTTTAGATCATCCGCTTTGAGCAAGCTATCGCTCTGATAATTCATTGTCTTGGTGGCGGCATCGGCAATCATCCCGCCTGGAGTAACAGTAGCCCACTGTAAACAACGGCGAGCCGTCCCGGTTTCGTTATTGTACATATTAGACGATCCTCTTAAGGCGTCTTGATGTTCTTGCCAAGTAACTCCCGTTGGGTTAACACAACGACGATCCCCCAGGTAACCCCCCGACTGTGCCAGTTCGTCTTTTTTTTCTTGAACTTTTTCGCTAATTCTTTTTTCGAGTTCCTTTGAGGCCATCATTGCAAATCCCATTGGGTTATTGGCATCCATTTGAGTCATAGCATCCCAGGCATACCAACCCCCCTGCGAGAAATCATCTTGAAACCCTCCCGGGGTATAGTTTGGGTTGGTTTGTTGCATCATTATATCGAAAGAGTATTTGGCGTTGTTTGAAAAAGTATTTTTTATTTTGCTAGTTTCTGCCTGCATGAATGACTGGGCAAAAGGATACAGAGTTTTGTCATTCAGTTCGATTCCAAATTGCAATACTTCGTCTTTAGCCATGTCCTTAAAAAAAGTACCCGGGTCCTGGATGAACTTTGGACTGCCATCGTATCCTCCATTAATCCATTCTACTGTGCTTGTGGTCAATTTCTGCAAAAGCATTTTGATGACCAGCCGGCCGATGCTTTTTAGGCAAGTGTCATTATCACTCAGGGCCTTGCTGGTTTTGGAAGTGCTTAGGGTGTTTTCATATGTTTTTTGGATCAACTCAGTGGTTGTCTTTGGTAAGTCAACCGGGACATTTTCGGATTGACCCTTAGCGGCAGTTTCTTTATCTGACAAGTTCCCCCCGCTTTCTGTTGGGCCATAAGGTACAGAAGATTTGCTGGATGTCGTGTAGTCCAGACCGTTAGTCCCGTTAAATAGATTTTTTACTACATTCACCAATTCTTTTTGGCATGATGGAAACTGGGTTATTGCCCCTGCTACTCCGGTGATGTAACTGCTGACGCTTTGGGCTTTGGCTACTTCCGCAAATCTTAAATAGGGTATAACAAAAACAAAACTTATTATGACAAGTGAGCTGATTATCTTTTGAAAATATTTGTTTCCCATTTTTTCGATACTCTCCTCTATTGTAGCACTATTCTAAGGCTTTTGTCTCCAGCGCACCGGCTGAATTTACAAAATCATTGCTGTATTTTTGGTATTGAGAAAGTCCGGACAGCCCCATGATCGGGTCAGTCGAAACCTTTGCCATGTTTTCTACGCTGATCCCCGAATTGTTGGAACTGTTTGCCACTGCCAAGTGGTCTTGGATCAGGTTTTTCGGGACCGGTACCCCCATCATTTTCTGGGCGAAACTTTTATAAGCGTTCGCGATATCCAGCAGCCTCTTTTGGGAGCCGTCGCTTGTTTTGGAATTTGCCATTAAACTGTTGTTTACAATGCTTAATTCTTCCCCAATCCCGGATGATCGATATTGGTCAAAAAGTTTTTTTATCTCGAAATAATATTTTTGCGGATCACCGGCGCCTTCATTTGAAGTGTCCGGGATAATGTCCGTGTCGGAATATTGGTCAAGGATCGTTGGGTCCGCTATTTTCTTTCCCAAGGTGGAAGAAAAATTATTGATAGTTGTGTTATCGAGCTGGCCCGAATCCTTCATGGCAATGTAGGTGGAGAAGAATTCTCGGGCAAATTTTTCCGTTTCGGTTAGATTTTGTTCGTTTTTGGGGTCTTGGCTGATTCCAAGTTCTTTCTTTTTATTGTCGATGTATTTCAAATCTGACACTCCGTTAAAGGTAGCGGGATTATTTTTGTCTGTTCCCCACAAAGCTTCTTGCCAGTCTTGCACTCCGTCTCCATCGGTGTCTACCTGGCTTAGTTTGAGGACAGACAGCCGGTCCGCTCCGAGCTGTCCCGGTTTATTTGTGTGTTTGAAGATACTTTTTTGGGAAAAGAACACCACAAAAACAATCACAAAAACAATTCCCACGATCAAAAAAGACCCAATCAATCGAACAAATTTTTTACTTGGCAAGTATTTTTTTATTTCCATTTTAGGTTCCGAAAAGAGTTATTGAATCCAGGGTTACTTGGTTCGTGCAGGTTGTTTCGCCACATTTTTTTTTGCAAGTGATCGTTGTTTTATTATTGTTGTACCTTCCTAAAATCCATCTTCCCGATGAAATATCTCGTCCGGTCTTGGAAGTGATGTTTTCCGGGATAAAATAAGTTTTTGGGCCCCGGATCGGGTTGATTGTTATGCTTTTGCCTCCGTTAAGTTCGCAGTGGTAACCTGTGTCTTCCAGTTCCTTTATTTCGGTAGCTTTTGTATCTGTTATTCTCCCCCCAAGAACCGAATTATAATTACCAGAATAGGCATAAACGGTCTCGAAAGAAACTAGAATAACCACGGCTACTATCGCTATCTGTTTGAAACGCTTGTTCATCAGACAATTATAACATTCGGAACTTTAAAACGGAAGCAAATTTTAGAGGTTTTTTGTTAATAAAACCCAATCGGCGAGGGACAAATCTTCCGCCCGCTTGTTTTTTAGATTTTCTGGGAAGATTTTTTCCGGTTTTAGTGTTTTTTTTAAGTTGCCGGAGAGTTTTTTTCGTTTATGGGCAAACCCGGCATGAACTATTTCCCAAAATCTTTTTTCGAATCCCCCCTCGCCTTCACAAGGAGAGGGTTGGGGTGAGGTATTTTCTGCAAAAAACCCTCGAGAGATGTCTTTGATTGAAATTATGGCGGAATCTACCTTCGGGGCTGGAGAAAAATATCGAGCAGGTACTTTCATTTCCAATTTCGGTACCCCATATGCTTTTACCGAGACAGATAAAATACTTTCCTTTTTGTCGCGGGCCAGAATTCTTGTTGCTACTTCGTGTTGGACCATGAGGATCATCCGTTCCGGCTGATTCTCTGCAGTTAAAAACTTTTTCAAAATCGCACCGGTGATGTTGTAAGGAATATTGGAAATTAGTTTATAGGTTCTAGGTTCTAGGTTATAGGTTTCGAATTCAAATTTCAAAATATCTCCCTCTATTAATTTTAATTTTCCTTTGGAAATTTCTTTGGAAAATTTTTCTTGGAGAAACGCGAAGAGTCCACGATCTTTTTCTACCGCGAGCACCTCACCCCCCGTTTCCAAAAGTTTTTCAGTCAGCGCACCCTTGCCCGGTCCGATCTCTAGAATCAGTTCGCCTGATACAATTTCTCCCGCCGCGACGATTTTGTCGAGCGCGGTTTTCGATTTCAAGAAATTTTGCCCCAGAGATTTTTTTGCTTTGAATTTTTTTTGCATCTTACTTTTCACTTTTAACTTTATACTTTCTACTAAATATAAATTGTTTTAATGCGCGGGTCCTCGTCTCCCCGTTCTAATAAATCTTTCGGAATGTCACCCAAAAATTCCGAAGGCGTATTAATTTGGCGCGAACCGAAGATGGTGCGGAAGTTTGCAAAGGATAAAAATAATTTTTTCTTTGCGCGCGTGAGTGCCACATAAAAAAGTCGGCGTTCCTCTTCCCTGTCCTCGCCGGATTCTGCTTCATTTTGTTTTTGGTGTGGGAAGAGCCCGTCTTCCAGCCCAGTGATAAAAACATTTTCAAACTCGAGTCCTTTCGAGGCATGTACAGTCATTAACTTTACGGCATTTTTATTTTCTTTTTTGTTTTCAAGACTATGCATGATCGAATCCTGATCGCTTGCCAACGCTGCATCTTCCAGTAATTTTTCCACTCCCAAGCTTCCAGAAAGTTCGTCGTATTTCACCGCCAAAGTCACCAATTCCTTAATGTTTTCAAGCCTTTCTTGGTCTTCCTCGGTTCCCTCCAGGAGCTCTGTTTCGATCCCGGATTTTTTGATTACAAATTTTATTATATCGCTTGTTTTTCCGCCAGAGGCGGATCCGCCCTTGGCGGAGATCTTTTCTTTTATATCTTTAAGTGTTTTATAGAAATTATCAATTTTTATTTTCATTTTTATTGGCAGATTTTCTTTCTCACCCGCAAAAAGTTTAACTATGGTTACTTTACCAATACCACGCGCCGGAAAGTTGATAATTCTTTTAATGTCGGACAAGCTGTCGGGGTTGAGCGCAGCGCGCAAATAAGCGAGGGTGTCCCGGATTTCTTTTCGTTCGAAAAATTTTACTCCGAGTACCTGGTATGGAATGTTGTAGCGCAACATCGCTTCTTCGAGCACGCGTGATTGAAAATTTGCGCGATACAAAACTGCGATTTCAGGGAATCCAGAAAGTTCTCCTCTCGCAGGGTCGCTGTCTCCGCGTGCTCGCGGAGCGATGCCTCTCAACCCGTCGGCCTGCGAGACACCCCGCGATAGGAAACTTTCTGGATTCCCATCCACGATTTCTAAAATTTTTGAAGCTACGTGTTCTGCCTCGTCAGATTCATCAATTGCTTCGTACAGCGAAATTTTTTCTCCGGCTTCGTTTTCGGTGAATAAATTTTTCTCCGGGCGATAAATATTTTTTTTGATTATTTCATTCGCCGCTTCCAAAATATTTTTGGTCGAACGATAATTTTCTTCCAAAATAACGATCTTGGCATCGGGATAATCTTTTTCAAAGCTCAGAATATTTTTCAAATTTGCTCCGCGCCAAGAATAAATGTTTTGGTCGGCATCACCCACCACGCAAATATTTTTATGCTTTTCGGAAAGCAGACGCGACATCAGGTATTGTACTTCGTTCGTATCTTGGTACTCATCGATGTGGATGTATTGCCAGCGATCTTGGTAAGTTTCCCGGATTTCTTTATTTTCTTTCAAAAGTTTTACCGCTTTTAGAAGCAAGTCATCAAAATCTAAAGAATTTTCCTGCGCTTTTTTCTTTTCATAAAGGTCCCAAACTCGTGCCACGATCCCCGCAAGCGGGCCTCGCTCGCGCCCCAGGTAGTCGTCTGGGTGAGTGAATTTCGCTTTTTCTCGGCTGATGATATTTCTTATTTTTTTTGGGTCATACTGTTTTGGGTCGATACCTAGCTCTTTTAAGGATTCTTTCACCAAACTATTTGAATCTCCTTCGTCTAAAATGGTGAAATACTTGGTAAGTCCAAGCAGTCGGGCATTTTCCTTTATTATGTATACCCCGAGCGAGTGAAAAGTACTGACAAAAGGAGTGCCAAAGATTCCCTTTGACATAGAAGCGTCAAAGGGAATCTTTGGCATAGCTGCCAATATCCTGTCTCGCATTTCCTTGGCAGCCTTGTTGGTAAAGGTTACCGCCAAGATTCTTTCAGGGGGTATCCCATTCTTTACTAAGTTGACTATCCGATGTGTAATAGTTTTGGTTTTCCCGGCCCCGGCCCCGGCCACGATCAAAAGTGGCCCATTCATATGCAGGACGGCCTCTTTTTGGGCCTTATTTAAACCATTCAAATGCTCTTCCATGAACTTTATCTTAACATCCGGCGGGGTTTTTGAAAAATGGAGACAATCCCTCTCCCACGAAGTTATCCACAGGTCGGTTGACTGAGGCCTCCTCTCGGGCTACCATTAAAGAGTACCGACTAGGAGCACGATAGACTATGACCGAAAGCCGGATGATTGTAACCATCGTAGGAGCCTTATCAAGCGTACAGCACATTTGGTCGTCCTGTATTTATCCTTATTTTACGAGGGTAACAAAGGGATCCCGCGATATCAGAGCTAGTTTATTAAACCTCAATTTAAAATATTCAGCACTGTTTTGGCCTTTTCTCTCGTATGCGGAGGGGTTTTGGCGCCCCTACCCGTTCGGGCTGATTTGCTGTTTGGGCTTTTTGGGAATAATGTCTCAGCCAGTACCGATGCATCTTCCTTGGGCGAGAATTCCCAAAATATCGAGCTTTTGCAAGCCAATGTTTCTTCGGCAGCTATCATTGCCGACAAGAAAAGCAAGAACAAAAAAGATAATTTAGATGATGACAAAGATCCTAATATAGTATCTGACACTGCCCTTTCTGCTTTGACCTGTCCGACTGGAGTGTCTGATGGTTCGGATGATGGAGACCTCTCTTCTGACCAGATAAGCGTTTATGTGGTAAGAAAAGGAGACTCGATCGCTCAGATCGCCGAGATGTACGGGGTTTCTTCTAATACGATCCTTTGGGCCAACGACTTGAAAAAAGGAGAAAAACTCACCGAGGGAGATGTACTTATCATCTTGCCGGTTTCTGGGGTGAAAGTTACCGTGGCCAAGGGCCAGACCTTAAAGAGCCTTGCCACCAAATACAAAGTTGATGCCTCTGATATTGCTTCCTTCAACGGCATTGCCCCTGACGCCAAACTGGCGGTCGGAGACGACCTGATCATTCCGGATGGAGTTCTTTATGACGAAGGTGGCGACAAGCCGATTAAATCCGCCCCAGCGTCAAGCAAGGGCTACAATCCAAGCAAGCTTGCCAATATTACCGGCTACTTTATGAATCCGATGCCTGGTTCGATCATCACCCAGCTTTTACATGATCGCGGTGGAATAGATTTGGCGGCACCAAAAGGTACTCCAATTCTGGCGGCCGCTTCCGGAACTGTTATTTTTGCCCGAAATGGCTACAACGGAGGTTACGGCAATATGGTTATCATTGCACATCCGAATGGGACCCAGACTCTTTATGGTCATCAATCAAAAATTACTACTCACGTCGGTGATCAAGTTTACCGTGGGGAAATTATTGGCCACGAAGGCTCAACCGGTCGCTCGACTGGTCCACACTTGCATTTCAAAATTACCGGAGCTCGCAACCCAGGCGCAATTTGCAAAGTTGGCTCTCGCTTGGATGCTAACTGGAATTAAATAAAATTGAGAAACCAAAAATCCCCTAAGCCTGCCATACAGTCAGGGGATTTTATTTTACTTTAGTTAAATACCCGCCAAGCGAATGGCTCCAAAGAGCACTGCAAAACCTAGAATAGTAGAAAGAGTGGTCCAGACGGTGGGATGCGAGTGATGACTTTCGGGTAGTAAATCCGAAGCGCCAATGTATAGGAAAAACCCCGCAAAAAGGGCTAAAATAAGGCCTAAAAACGCTTCCGGTACCGAAAAGAAAAGAGTGGAAAGAACGCCCAAAACCGGCGCGAGCGCGTCTGCCAAGAGCCATTTGAAAGCCAATTTTCTAGTACCATGATTTTTCAAAATCATATTGACGGTGTTGATGCCATCAGAAAAATCGTGTACTAGGACGGCCACGGCTACGATTGCTCCGACTCCGGCCGACACTTGAAAAGCCAGACCAATGGCCATGCCGTCCAGGAAACTGTGGGTCGAAAGACTACCAGCTCCCAAAATTCCCCGCTCGATATTCTTTTTTTCTGCTTGATCATTCTCCCCTTCCGCATGTCCGTGATAATGGAAGAAAACGAAGCGATCCAAAATAATGTACGAAATAAAACCGAGGGCCGAAACGGAAGTTATGAAAGAAATGTCATAGGAGCCACTCGCCAAGTTGATCGATTCTGGGATCAGGTCGAAAAAAGATACTGCAAGGATTGCCCCGGCCGAAAAACCCAAAATAAGATGGAGCTTGTCTTTAAATTGCAAGGCAAACATTCCACCCAAGAAAGTTGCGAGCAAGGTTGCAATGGCGATTAAAATTATCATGTTTTTTAGGGCGAGAGAATCGGCTACTACGTAGCCAGGTGCTTTTCCATCTCGCTACGCTCGCACGGAAAAGCCTTTCAATCCTCCCACGCAAGCAAATAAATTTGCTTGCTATCCCGGTGCGGGATGGGAGAATCGAACTCCCAACCACAGTTTGGAAAACTGTTATTTTACCATTAAACTAATCCCGCTTTTCAAGAACCAGTCGGGCCGCCGCGAATCGAACGCGGTCTAAACGCTCCCAAAGCGCTTGTACTACCGGTATACTACGGCCCGAAATGAACTTTTCCAGTATATTATAAAATCAAATCCTCCACAACTTTTACCCGTGCTTTTTTGTCTTTTAGACATAAATACACGACCAAAAGATCTACCTGCCACTCCTTTTCCTCCGGAATTTTCTTTGACAAAAGATAAGTTTGGATCGTTCGAGACATTCTTTTCATCTTCCATGGATGCATGTTTTCCTCGGGTCGGTAAGCATCTTTTGTTTCATGATTAACATCTGGCAAAACATCCCGGGACACACTTTTTACTTCAATAAAATAGATTTTTCCAGACTTTTCAGCCACAACATCAAGCTCTCCCCATTTCTTGGTATAATTTCGATCCAAGATGACATAACCTCGTTTCACGAGAAACCGGACGGCTATGTTCTCCCCTATTTCCCCTATCTTTTGAGTTTCAGAAGTGAATATTTTTGGCATTTTAATGATGTTTCATGTAAAACATGTTTCACGTGAAACTAATTAATAAAAATTCATGTCTTTTATCAAAATATCCTTATTTAACAAGCTATTTTGGGCAAAACAGGCTCTAAAAGACAAAATTTTTGATGTCCTTTATAAACATTACACACATAGTTATCCACAGTTTTGGGGAAAAGTGTATATTTACCAAGCTAAAAATAAAGGACAAAAAACTAAGAGACAAAGTTTGTGCGGCCAGGGAGAATCGAACTCCCGTCTCATCCTTGGCAAGGACGTGTTCTACCACTAAACCATGACCGCAGGTATTATTTATATGTTAAAAGACCACCAAATATGACCGCAAATATTTCAACGCTAAAAAACCACCAAATATGACCGCAGGTAATTTTTTTTAAATTACTAATATATTCTATTATTTTTTGGTATTAAATGCAATTCATATTTTATCCTTATAAAACAAGGATTGTTTGTGCTTTTTCGAAATGGGTGTATAATTATCAAAGTCCATTTATATATATATAATTTGCGCCCGTAGTTCAACGGATAGAACACTAGTCTTCGGAACTAGTGATGTGGGTTCGATTCCTGCCGGGCGCACAAAGTGTGGGACACTTTGTGCGAGTCGCAGGCACGACGGTGCCGAGACGGGGTCGCACAAAAATTCAGCAGAATTTTATGAGTGACCACAAAAAAGTTTCGCATGAAACAAGAACTAACTAAAAATTTAACATCAAAGGTATCGAAAAGTGTTTCACATGTAACTGACTCTCTTGAGAAGGCCGGTTTTGAGGTTTACTTAGTAGGCGGGTGTGTCCGGGATCTAATTATGGGGAGGGATCCTAAAGATTGGGATGTGACCACAAACGCCAAACCGGAGGAGATTGTGAAACTTTTCGAGAAGACCATTTATGAGAACAACTTCGGGACTGTGGGGGTGGTGGTTTCACGGGAAACGGGGGAGAATGAAATCATCGAAGTAACCCCATATCGGCTAGAGGCGAAATATACCGATTTCAGGCACCCGGATGAAGTAAAGTTTAGCGACAAACTTGAGGACGATCTTAAAAGACGGGATTTTACGGTTAACGCTATAGCATTCAGGCTTTCCGCCCAAGGCGGATCCGCCTCCGGCGGAAAAGGACATCTTGTTGACCTTTATAAAGGACAACAAGACATAGAGCAAAAATCTTTAAGGACAGTGGGGGAGCCAGATGAACGGTTCCAGGAGGACGCCCTCCGAATGCTTCGCGCTGTCCGTTTTGCTGTCCAATTGGATTTCACGATTGCTCACGAAGTCTCGGAGAGTATTTCAAAAAATGCGAAACTCTTGGGGAAGATCTCGGCAGAAAGAATCCGGGATGAATTCAAAAAAATAATTATGTCGAAAAATCCGAGCGTTGGAATTTTGTTGTTGCAAAAATTCGGTTTGCTTCCTTATATCGTTCCAGAGCTTCTAGAGGGGATTGATTGCGAACAAGGGGGGGAACATATTTACGATGTGTGGAACCATCTTTTGCACGCACTCGGGCATGCGGCGGACAAAAATTGGCCTTTGGAAATAAGGCTCTCCGCGCTTTTCCATGATATTGGGAAACCACGAGCCAGAAGGGCCGGAGAAAAGAAAAAATATACTTTCTATGGGCACGAAGTGGTGGGCGCGAGAATGACAAAAAAAATTTTGGAACGATTGAAATTTTCCAAAAACGAAATTGAGTTGATAGAAAAATTAGTGCGCAATCATATGTTCTTTTCCGATCCGGAAAAAATTACGCTCTCTGCCGTACGTAGGGTTATTGTAAAAGTTGGCCGGGAAAATATTTGGACCCTGATGAATGTCCGTGAGAGCGATCGAGTGGGGATGAAGAAGAAAGAAGCGCCGTACCGTTTACGGAAATATTTTGTCATGATCGAGGAGGCGCTTCGTGATCCGATTTCAGTTTCGCAATTAAAATTGAATGGAAACGATCTTATAAAGGACATCGGAATTGTGCCCGGGCCCAGAATGGGATGGATTCTAAACGCACTTCTTGAAGAAGTCCTTGATGATCCGACTAAAAATTCTAAAGAACATCTCTCGGAACTGGCGAAGTCCTTGAACGCACTTCCGAATGATGCTTTACGGACACTCGGCGAGCGCGGGAAAGAGAAAAAGGACAAAGTGGAAGAGGAGGAGATTGAAAAATTAAAAAAGAAACACGAAGTAAATTAAAAAGTAGAAAGTTTAAAGTAGAAAGTATAAAGTAAACACATGGAAAACATTTTAAATCCGGAAATTTTGATTCACACCCTCGGCTATGCCGGGATTTTTGGCACGGTTTTTTTAGAATCGGGGTTTTTCTTCGCCTTCTTTTTGCCGGGTGACACTTTGCTTTTTTCTACCGGCTTTTTGGCTTCGACTGGAGTCTTGGATTATGGGCTCTCCCTATTTGGGGTAATGTTTGCAAGCTTTTTAGGCTCTTTGGCAGGATATTTTTTCGGTAAAAAAATCGGCGGGAAAATATTTTTTAAGAAAAACTCACTGTTTTTTGACCCGCAAAACCTAGAACGTACGAAAAAGTTTTTTGAAAAGTATGGAACCTTCGCAGTCTTCTTTGCCCGTTTTGTGCCGGTAGTGCGAACCTTTGCTCCTATATTGGCGGGGGTAGGGGGGATGCATTATGGAAAATTTTTAAAATATAATTTCTTCGGCTCGATTGCTTGGCCACTGGTTGTGATTTCCTCAGGCTATTTTCTAGGTAACCAATTTCCTCAGATTCATCAATATGTCATGCCGGTCGTGATTGGCGTGTTTGTTTTTGCCTTTTTTGCCTCGATCTTCTCGGTGTTTTTGAAAAAGAAAAAATAAAAAATCAGTCTCGATCGACTGTTATATAGAACTCTTTAAACTCTCCGGTTGGCTCATGCCAACGTACGGAAAAGTTGTTGATAGTCACAAACATGTGAAAAATCGGATGACCGCGCTGTACTCGGCGCATGAAATCGGCCAAAACTTCGTCATCTCCTTCGGCTATGATTTTTATACTACCATCGCCCAAAGTACGGGCTGTGCCGACCAGCCCTAGGCGTATGGCGATTTTCGAGATCCAAAGAAGATAATTGTAACCAACACGTTCGGCGGAAACAATGCATTCGATTCTTTTGACCATATTATTACTTAGATTAGAATAGTTTGCCCGGCAAACCGGGACGATTATTGATAATAGTTGCTCTAATTATATCACATATTTATAAAAAATGCAAAGCAAGCGGGAGTTTCTCGAGTATGTTAATATAGGAAAATGGTAAATAAAAGGACGAAAATCGGTATTTTTGACTCTGGTTTAGGGGGGTTGATTGTCGCCCGGGCTATTCGTCGGGCAATGCCGGAATATGATTATGTATATTTGGGCGATACCAAGCGTGTGCCCTATGGAAATCGATCACACCAGACGGTTTTTGAATTTACCAGAGAGGGGATTGATTATCTTTTTAAAAAAGAAAATTGCGGAATCGTTATTGTCGCCTGCAACACCGCCTCGGCTAGAGCTCTACGAAGAATTCAACAGAAGTATTTACCAGAATTAAATAAAAATGAATCCTTTTATCGAAATGTGCTTGGTGTTCTCATCCCCACGGCCGAAGAGTGTGTAAAATACAAAAAAGTTGGCATTATCGGCACAGCGGGCACGGTTGCCTCTGGGACTTTTCCGGCGGAAATAAAAAAGCTAAACAAAAAAACTGCAGTTTTTCAAAATCCGGCGCCGGCTTTGGTGCTCTTGGCCGAAGAAGGGGAGAAGAAACTGGCGATTCCTTTTCTTGAAAAATATCTGAAACCACTTTTGGCTAAAAAACCAGAAGCCATCGCCCTGGGCTGTACCCATTATCCATTTTTTAAAAAAGAAATTCGCAAAATAGTTGGGCAAGAAAAATTTTCCTGCAAAGTTCTTTCTCAGGACGAATTAATTCCGGAAAAATTAAAAGATTATTTTGCTCGGCATCCAGAGATCGAAAAAAATCTGTCCCAAAAACATACGGCTAGGATTCTGTTGACCGATATCACTAAAAATATTTCAAAATTGGCTCAAAAATGGTTCGGCCCCAAAGCCAAACCCGAATTGGTACAACTCTAATTTTTGCCGTGGCGGAAAATTCCACTTAGGTCGATCTTCTTTATGTTGAGTTTCTTATAGCCAAGGTTCCTTCTCTCTTCTTCCGTGAGTTCGGCTTCGCGTTCATAATCTTCGTTTCGTTCTTGCTCGGGCAAGTCTTTCGGATCAAGGATGGCACTGGACTCTTCAAGTTTTGTCCATTTTTCTTGGAACATAAATTTATTTTTGGGGAATCCTAATTTTTTGATGTCGGCCGCGCCTTTTGGCTATGATGAAAGCAATGACCACTATCAATAAAACTCCGCCGATTATCCAAAACCAGGGGACGGAGGAAGTTTTTGTTTCTTGAACTGGTGCCTTTACCTGCGTTTTTGGTTTTTCTGGGGCGGGCTTTGGATTTTCTATCGCCGTGGTCGGAGCAGTTATCTTATCCGAGGTAGTGAAAGAAAGGATGTTTCCCTTGACTGTGTCGACGGAATTTTTCCCGACTGCGCGAAAATAGTAAGTTGTGCCTGGAGATAAGTTTTCTATCTGAGTAGAGAAAAATGGAATATGGGTGGCCACTCCAAAAGACAGAATATTGGTCTTGATGCCCAAGTACAAATCGGGAGTAGTTCCGTATTCAAACCAAGCGCTGGTGTTGGAGTTGATTGGGCTAATAGTGCCAAAGACGGTAACGGAAGTTGAGTTCACCTTTTCAAAATGGGTGGTGGTTACGATTGGGCGAGCCGGAGGCTGATAGGAGTACCAAGGGCTGGATGCCAGGGCGTTATTTGAAAAAGCAAAAGAAAAAATTAGGGTCAGGGCAAAAAATAAACGGGTGCTATTTTTTGTTTTCATATTAAATAGTATATCACACTGTGCCGTGGGGGAGATTTGAACTCCCAAGGATTGCTCCATATGTTCCTGAAACATACGCGTATACCAGTTCCGCCACCACGGCGTCAATTTAATCTAACATCTCCAGCCAGATCGGGCAATGATCACTTCCATAATAGTCGCTGGCGATGCCGGTACGCTTTATTTTTGGCACAAGCTCTCTGCTTGCGAAAAAATAATCAATACGCCAGCCGACATTGCGGTCTCGGGCGCGAGTTTTCTGATCCCAATAGGTGTAGGCGCCGACTTTATCCGGATAAAATTTTCGGAAAGTGTCTACAAAATCATTTTTGATTACCTTGTCGAGCCAGGCGCGTTCGATTGGCAGGAACCCGGTATTTTCGGCATTTTCTTTTGGCCGAGCGAGGTCGATTTCGTGGTGAGCGGTGTTCACATCGCCACAAAAGATGACGTGTTCACCTTCTTTTCGTAATTTCAGAATAAATCGCAGGAATGTATCATAAAACTCTAATTTGTATTTTAGACGCTCGGGTCCCTGTCCGCCGTTTGGGAAATAGCAGTTTATCAGAGTGAAGTTTTTATATTTAACACCGACCAGCCGCCCCTCGTCGTCAAGACGTTTGACTCCCATGCCATAAAAAACTTTAAGCGGAAGCTCTTTGGTATAAATAGCCACTCCGCTGTAACCTTTTTTAACTTTCGAATACGAAAAATATGTATGATAGCCTGGCATGTTTCGGATTTCCTCTGGAAGTTGCTCCGGCTCAGATTTAGTTTCTTGCAAAGAGACAATATCCGGATTTTCTTGAAATAGGGGAATAAAATACCCTTGCCGTGCTGTTGCCCGCAAACCATTTGTGTTCCAGGAAATTATTTTCATAATTTTTATTATAGCATTTTTATGCTTACCCCTTGCAATTCTTAGGGGTTTATGCTAAGATAAAAAGATGCTAAGAAGCAAGAAAAAACAGGCTGTTATCAAGAAAAGCCGAATTCATGAGAAAGATACAGGTTCTCCTGAGGTGCAGGTGGCCATTTTATCTACCAAAATTGCGGAATTGACCAAGCATTTAAAGAAACACAAGAAGGACAATCATTCTCGCCGGGGTCTCATCAAGATGGTGGCCGACAGGCGGACCCACCTCAAATATCTAGAACGCAAGGACAAGGCGCGCTATAACGCCCTCCTCAAAAAGATGGATTTGAACTAAACCCCCGGCAAGGGGGTTTGTGTTATACTTAGCAATAAGGTCGATTTTTTATAATTTTTAATTTTTAATTTTTATGACTGTAATCAAACATAAAGAACAAAGAGTCGGAGTTTTTATCGATACGCAAAATCTGTATCACTCTGCTCGCAATTTGTATAAAGCCCGGGTCAATTTTGGCGCGGTGCTGAAAGAAGCCGTAGCTGGGCGCAAGCTCGTGCATGCGGTAGCCTATGTGATCACCACGGAAGCTGGCGACGAAAAGCATTTTTTTGAAGCGTTGACCAAGCTCGGAATTGAAACCAAGACGAAAGACCTGCAAGTTTTTCATACTGGAGCCAAAAAAGGGGACTGGGATGTAGGGCTCGCGGTGGATGCGATCAAGACCGCTCCGCGTCTCGACACCATCGTAGTTGTTTCCGGCGACGGAGACTTTGTGCCCCTAGTGCAATATCTCCAGACCATGACCCAAGTGGAAGTGATTTCTTTCGGGAAGTCTACTTCCCAAAAATTGCGAGAAGTGGCAGACGACTTCATAGACCTGTGTGAAAACCCACGCAAGTTCCTGATCGGTTCTCCGATGGTTCGTAACTAGTAACTGTAAGACAGGCGGAGGGTTCCCCTCCGCCTGTTTGATTTTTTGTGAAAAAGTGCTATGATGTGTCCAGTTATTTTACCCCTGGTAGATAACTTTATTAGTTAATCGGTTCAAATCCAGACATATAGTAGTGTTCATCAGATTTTCTGAAATTTAAGTTAATCGGAACTCTGAAGAACAATATTACAGTCTGGAGACGAACTAACCCCCGAGGCTTAATCGAAGAACCCTTCGACTTTGCTCAGGGTAAAAAATAATATGCAAAAGAAAGAATACAGCGTAGAGATCGGAGGCAAGACCATGACCGCCGTCTTTACCGATTTAGCAGAACAAGCGCACGGTTCCGTGATGCTTAAATATGGTGAAACAATCGTGCTCGCAACCGCTTGTATGTCACACGATCGCCAGCAAGGTCTCGGATTTTTCAATCTGACAGTGGACTATGCGGAAAAGTTTTACGCAGCCGGAAAAATTTTGGGTTCGCGTTTTGTGCGTCGAGAAGGCAAACCATCCGAGGCGGCCGTTTTGGCTAGCCGGGTAATCGACCGAACTCTTCGCCCGCTTTTCGATCAATCTATTCGTCATGCGGTGCAAGTAATCGTGACCGTTATTTCGGTGGACGACAATGATCCGACAATTCTCGCGGTAAATGCCGCTTCGCTCGCACTTGCGGTTTCGAATATACCGTGGAACGGGCCGGTGGGTTGTGTACGCATTGGTAAATATGATAGCGATGCCCTCGTCATCAATCCTTCTCAAAAACTGCGTGAAACGGACGACAGTTACAAATTTGACCTGACGGTTTGCGGTAAAGCCGGCCACATCAACATGATTGAAGCCTCTGCTCACGAAACCAAAGAAGCGGAACTAGAAGAAGCCCTCTCACGAGCAAGCGAAGAAATCAGCAAAATCGAAGATTTCCAGAAAACAATCGTGAAGGAAATCGGGAAAGAAAAAAGAGTGATTGAAAAAGAAACTATTTCTCCGGAATCAGTGAAATTATTTAACGAAAACATTTTACCTAAAATGGAGGTGGCTATTTTTGCTGGACCGGGCAAACAGAAAATCGACGAACTGCATAATGTCTGGAATAAAATGGTGCAGGATGCTTATCCGGACCGAACAGATTTTGCTCTTGAAGATAATCTCTTCGACGATACCGAAAACGATATGATTCACGAGCGTGCGATCAAAGAAAACAAGCGGCCGGATGGCCGAGCGATGGACGGCTTGCGCGATCTTTACGCTCAAGCGGGTGGAGTTTCAAACATTCTCCACGGTTCCGGAATTTTTTATCGCGGAGGCACGCACGTGCTTTCGGTTCTTACCCTAGGTGGACCAGAAGATAGAAACTTGATAGACGGGTTGCAATTGAAAGTTGAAAAAAGATTTATGCATCACTATAACTTTCCGCCGTATTCTTCGGGAGAAGTGGGCCGAGTTGGTTTCACCGGACGTCGAGAAGTCGGGCACGGCGCCTTGGCAGAAAAAGCGCTTGCAATGGTTCTGCCGGGAGCCATAGACTTTCCTTATACCATCAGAATTGTTTCTGAATCGATGGCTTCGAATGGTTCCACTTCCCAAGCTTCCATTTGTGCCGGGACTTTAGCTTTGATGGATGGCGGAGTGCCGATCAAAGCGCCGGTGGCCGGCATTGCGATGGGTCTCATGTACGAAGACGACAAAAATTATAAAGTGTTGACCGACATTCAAGGGCCGGAAGATCATCACGGCGACATGGATTTCAAAGTAGCTGGCACTCGAGAAGGAGTGACTGCTATTCAGCTTGACGTAAAAGTGGAGGGAGTACCGATCAAGATTTTAGCTGAAGCGATGAATCAATCCAAAACTGCTCGTTTGGCAATTCTTGATCGAATCGAAAAAGAGATTGCCGCTCCGCGCGCCAACATTTCTCCAAACGCTCCGAAGATCCTGATCATTAAAATCAAACCGGATCAAATCGGCATGGTTATCGGCTCCGGCGGTAAGACTATTAAAGAAATTAAAGAAAAATCAGGCGCAGAAATTACCGTAGAAGACGACGGCACTGTGTACTTTACCGGGCGTGGAGAGTCAGCCGAAATTGCTAAAAAGTTGGTGGAAGAAATGACTCATGAATATAAGCCGGGAGAAACCCTGAAGGGCGAAGTGGTAAAGATTGCTGACTTCGGAGCCTTTGTCCGCCTAAATCCATTTACCGATGGCTTGGTGCATATTTCCGAGCTGGCCCCTTACCGAGTTGAACGAGTTAGCGATATAATAAAAGAGGGGATGATTGTGCCTGTCCGGGTTCTCAAAGTGGACGCTGAAAATGGCAAGATCAGCCTTTCGATCAAAGCAGCCGACAAAGATTTCTTTTCCGCCCAAGGCGGATCCGCCTCCGGTGGAAAACTGAAGAAATAAAGTCGGAGTTCGGATGTAGATAAAATGGAAGACGAACAAAAACCAAAAAATATAGAAGTGGAAACCTATGCCGATGATATGGCAAAGATTATTGGTGATAATCAGGACGGGGTTGTTCAAAAAATAATTCACGAGGAAGAACAAAAGGAAGAGGAAGAAAGAAAAGAATCCCCGGAAAGAAAAGCCAACAAAGCATTTTTGATCTTGGGAGTTTTTCTGGTGGTTCTGACTTTTGTTTTGGTCGGAGTAGTGTATGCTCTGCGCCAGAAAATCTTGACTGTGGAAGTGCCTCCGGTTTACGTTCCGATAATATTTACTGATAAGACTGTTTTTAACGAGGTGGGAGGCTTAACCAAAGAACAAATTGCCCAGACAGTGGCGAACGAAGTGCGAGCTTCGGACGTAAAGGAAGGCGGAGTAGAAGGAATTTATCTGACTGAAAACAAAGTGGTTGTTGGGCTCCGGAAGTTTTTAAAGCTTTCCGAAGCCGGTCTGGACTCTACCAAGCTAGAGTTTGTGAATGACAATTTCCTGCTCGGGGCTGTGAATTCGTCGGGTACAAAAAGCCCCTTCATCCTAATCCAGATGCGTTCCGCTTCTGACGTGTTTGATGCGGTACGTGCCTGGGAGCCAAAAATGTTTACCGATTTACATGGCTATTTTGGACTCAGTTTTTCTGCCGGCACGAAATATTTGCTCGAGAAAGATTTTGAAGACGGGATTATCCAAAACAAAAATGCCAGAATCCTGCGAGACGCAGTTGGAGGTATTGTGCTCATGTATGTCTATGCTGAAGATGGCTCTCTAGTTTTCACAAACAGTGAAGTGGCTACCGGCGAAATTATCTTGCGTCTGGCGGCTAGTCATGTGAAAAAGTAGTTGCTTTTTAAAAATTAAATGCTATCATAGCGGGATGCCATTAGATAAAAAGAAAATTAAAGAGAAACTTGAGAAAGAGAGAGATGATTTGGTGGAAGGATTGAGAGACATGGGTAAATTGAACCCGGAAACAGGCGAGTGGGAAGCTACTCCCGGCGAAATGAATTATGTCGAAACCGATCCAAATGATATGGCCGATCGTTTTGAAGATTTTGAATCAAAGAGTTCCATGCTCCGGGTACTAGAAGGGAAATTGAAGGGCGTGCTTTTGGCTCTCCGGGGGATCAACCGGGAATCATTTGGCAAATGTGAAGTTTGTAAAAAAGATATTGAGCTTGCCAGGATGGAAGCGAATCCTTCTGCCAAAACTTGCAAAAAACATATCAATCAGTAGAAAGTAAAAAGTAGAAAGTGGAAAGTTGGGCTTTATACTTTCTACTTTTTACTTTATACTTGTTCTATGAGCTTTGCTAGAGTTTATTCCGCGCAGACGCATCTACTCAAAGGTAAAATTGTTACCGTGGAGGTTGATATTACCAAAAATACTTTGCACGCTTTTACTTTGGTGGGACTCCCGGACAAGGCAGTGGACGAATCGAAAGACCGCATGAGTTCTGCTTTGAAAAATTCCGGGTTTCAGTCTCCCAAAAATCAAAATCAGAAAGTGGTGATTTCTCTTTCTCCCGCGGACCTAAAAAAAGAAGGCCCGTATTTTGATTTGGCCATTGCGCTTGCCTATTTGCTTTCGGGAGGAGAAATAAATTTCGATCCGAGAGGAAAAATATTCCTGGGCGAATTATCCCTGAACGGCGAACTTCAGCCGATCAAAGGGGTTTTGCCTCTGACCGAAGAAGCCAGGGGGCAAGGCTTTAAAGAAATTTTTGTGCCGAAAGAAAATGCCGAAGAAGCCGCCTTGGTTAAAGGGATTACCGTCTATGGGGCAAATACCTTGAGGGAAGTAGTGGATCACATTGCGGAAATAAAATGCGACCGGCACGGGAAACTTCTTGAGCCGGCGAAACCGAAGATTTTATCTCAAAAGCCGACTGAAATAATCCGAAAAAATAAAATACATGATGTGGATTTTTGCGACATTCGCGGACAAGAGAGCGCCAAGCGCGGGCTTGAGATTGCGGCGGCCGGCGGGCACAATATTGCCCTTTCCGGACCGCCGGGCACGGGCAAGACAATGCTCGCCAGAGTGTTCTCGCACATTTTGCCGGAACTGGACAATGATGACATTTTGGAAATTACTGGTATTCATTCAGTAGTGGGACTCTTGGAAGATACTCTAGTAACAGAGCCGCCGTTTCGAGCTCCGCACCACACTGCAAGTTATGTTTCCATGATCGGCGGAGGGGCGAATCCCAAACCCGGAGAAGTAACTTTGGCGCACAAAGGGGTGCTTTTCTTGGATGAATTTCCGGAATTTGAAAAACGAGTACTGGAAGCGTTGCGCCAACCCCTCGAAGACAATATTGTTTCTATCTCGCGGGCCCGGGGCTCCGCGATTTTTCCGTCCAATTTTATTTTGGTGGCGGCCATGAATCCTTGTCCGTGCGGGAATAAAGGAAACAAGGAGAAAGTTTGTATTTGCAAGCCATCGGACCTTGAAAGATATAACCGGAAAATTTCCGGACCGATAATCGATCGGGTTGATCTGTGGGTGACGGTTGGAAATGTGGATTACCAGAAACTCTCTGACGGGCGTCCAAGCGGGGAGAGATCGGAAACTATAAAAGAAAGAGTAAAAAATGCCAGAAAAATTCAAGAGAAGAGATTCGAGAGAGCCAAAAGAAAAATCAAAACGAATAGCGATATGAACGTAAAAGAACTTGGAATTTTCGCTCCGCTTTCCGAAGAGGTAAAACAACTTTTGAATGCCAGCGCCGAACGGCTGGCTCTTTCGGCTCGGGCATATCATCGGGTCATCAAAATTGCTCGGACTATCGCCGACTTAGAAAATTCTCCGGAGATAGAAACAAAGCATGTCTTGGAAGCTATTCAATATCGTCCTAAAGTTAGCATTTGAGTTATCCACAGGGGATTAGTTGACAGGTGAACGCCCGTTCACTAAGATAGAAGAAGGTCATTAGACCTCTCCCCAACCCCTCTCCTTAGTAAGGAGAGGGGCCGAGGGGTGAGGTGTTATAAATTAATTTTGAAATTACGTTATGTCTCAAAAACAATATCTAAAAATGCTCGAAAGGGAAATTAAGAAGGTCAATCGCAAGATCGATGAAAAGATCCTGCACGGGGAAGAGTATCGAAAGGAAGCTCGAGACCACAAGCTAATGCTTCGCCGGATGCGCTTCTTGCGAAAGCAGAACCCACTGGCAAAATTTGCCTGGAAAGCTTTCCCAACTTTCGCCTCCATTTGCCTCTAACCCTTAAAATTCTCTAACGGGATGAAAAATATTTATCAAACAAAACTAGAAACTTTCTACGAGCACAACAAGCGGATGCCTACCTATTCCGAAATGCTCGGGCTCTTCGGTTTCAAATCCAAGAACGCCGTGGCCAAAATCGTGGCCAAGCTCGAAGAAGCCGGCCTTATCGCAAAAGATCATTTGGGTCGGCTCTTGCCGACCAAAACTTTTGGCGAGATACCGCTCCTCGGTTTAGTAAAGGCAGGTTTCCCGAGTTCGGTGGAAGAAGAATTGACCGACACCCTCGACCTGGATGATTTTCTGGTCGGCAAAAAGGAACTTACTTATATGCTAGAGGTAGATGGCGATTCAATGATTGATGCTCACATTGAAAAAGGGGATCACGTGCTCGTGGAACGTACCAGTGTGGCTAAAGACGGGGACATTGTGATTGCCGAAGTGGATGGGGAGTTTACCATGAAATATTTTCACCGTTCGACTAAGCTCACGGCAGGAAAATCGGTAGAAAAGGTCTGGCTCGAACCAGCCAATAAAAACTACAAGCCAATTTACCCTCGCCATACCCTGAACATCGCCGCTGTCGTCAAGGCGGTGATCAGGAAATACTAGGTTGGACCTAATTGTAAAATTTGTTATAATCACCTTATGTCATTAGTATCAATACCAAAAGCATCAGAATGGGCTACGAGTTTTCTGGAGAAAGAGATTTCTCCAACTAATATTTCGTACCTAGTTCAGTACGGCAAGGTTAAAAAACACGGAGAAAATGGATCTACCATGGTTGACCTAAATGATTTAAAAAGGTACTACCATTCTTATAATGGCAAACGTGAAATAGACTGGAAAAAAAGTCTTGGAGACGACCTGAATTGGGCACTTTCCTTTGATAATTTACGGGAAAAAGATACAACAAAACATGTACACAGACTTCATCCCTATAAAGGGAAATATATACCTCAACTTGTGGAGTATTTTGTGGATGATCATACAGATCAATTCAAAAAAGAAATTTATTTTAAGCCAGGTGATATTATTCTTGACCCATTTCTCGGTTCAGGGACAACTATTGTCCAGTCATTAGAAATGGGCATACATTCTATTGGGATAGATGTTTCAGAATTTAATTGCATGATTTCTAGTTGTAAAATTACTCATTATGATAGCGAATACCTTAAAAAAGCTGTAAAAAAAATGCTATCGTCCCTTAACACTTTCGAACATGATAACAAAATAGAGGAATTCGAGGAAGAGCTATTGGAGGAATTAGCAAAATTCAATAACAAATATTTTCCAGGGGCTGATTTTAAATATAAAATAAATCAGACAAACTTTAACGAGAAAAAGTTTGCCACAGAAAGAGAAAAAGAATTTTTGCCCGTTTACCAAAAACTTCTAAAGAAGTATTCTATTAAATTAAAACAAGATAAAGTCTCTACTTTTCTTGATACTTGGTTTATAAATAACGTTCGTAGAGAGGTGGATCATGTTTTTAACACAATAAAACAAGAAAAAGATCTAAAAACTAGAAAAATTCTAGCTTTAATTCTAAGCAGGACTATCAGGTCATGCAGGGCTACTACTCATAGTGATTTAGCAACCCTAAAAGAGCCACAATTTACGACGTATTATTGTTATAAGCACAAGAAAATTTGCAAACCACTCTTTTCCATCAAGACAATGCTTAATCGCTATGCATTCGATACCCTGAATAGGGTAGAGGAATTTAATAAATTACGTAAGCCGGTTCATTACTCAGTAATAGCTGGAGACTCTAGGGCGGTAAACATTTTTGAAAAGGTAGAAAAACAAAATCCAGAATTTTCTAAGACGCTAAAAAAACAGAAAATTTCTGGTATATTCTGTTCTCCTCCTTATGTTGGTCAAATTGACTATCACGAGCAGCATGCTTATGCTTACGACCTTCTCGGTTTTGAACGAAAGGATGAATTAGAAATTGGCCCACTTTATAAAGGGAAGGGACTAGAGGCTCAACGTTCTTATGCAGATGGCATAGCCAATGTTCTAAATAATTGTAAAAAGTATTTTAAAAAGGATTATAATGTGTTTCTAGTGGCAAACGATAAATTCAATTTATATCCGGAAATAGCTAGAAAATCAGGTATGAAAGTAGTAAATCAATTCAAAAGACCCGTTTTAAATCGTACGGAACGTGATCGAACCCCGTACGCAGAAATTATTTTTCATTTAAAAGCAATATAGGTATGGCCTTAAGTAAAGAACAAAAGGGGGAGATACAAAAATTACTCGAAAAGAAAATCGACAATAAGTTAAAAAAATATACAAGAGAAAGCACCTCCATGCCTTTTTTAGCTCGTTTAGTCCAAGATAGCGAGAAGGTTGCCGCGTATTCTTTTATCCATTCCCTGGCTACAACCTTGGGTATGTCAATTTACGAAGACGCTTCGGTGATAATTGCGAGAAAATCATCAGAAGAATGTTTTAGAAATTATGGGGTTGGAGGAGTGTTATCAAAAGATCAAAAATCTACTATTTCAGCTATCATTACGGAACTTAGGAACGAAGAAAGAAAGGTTGATATAAAAACTGAAACCAAAGAAGTGCTTAAGGCGTCATCTGATAATGGTAAATACCAAAAGGAAGGGAATATAGTGGATTTTTATATGCTGAGAAATGGAGAAGAGTATTTTTTTGAAATAAAAACAGTAAAACCAAACATTGACGTTTTTACAAAATCCAAGACAAAATTATTGGAATGGGTAGCGAGAAAAAGGAAACCAGTCAAGGTATTTTTAGCCTTTCCATATAATCCATATGCCCCAGAACCTTATTCGCGTTTCACTGTTCAAAATATGATGGATTATAAAAATGATTTTCTTGTCGGAGAAGAATATTGGGATTTCTTGGGAGGTAAAAACACTTATAAAGACTTACTGGAGGTATTTGATTACGTGGGAAAAAATTATAAGGAAAAGATTTCCCAAAAAATAAAAGAAGTTGCAGAAGCAAAGGTGGGAGGAGTAAAGAACTTATAGTTATATTTTATAAGTAGGACAAGGAGGAAAATTTTTATAGTAAATAACTTCATGAAAAAAGATTCACAAAAACCAAAAAAGAAAAAGAAGGAAGACCGGGAATTTTTTGACGATTGCGCTATTTGTCAGGCGATGAAAAATGGAAAGGCAAATACACTGGAAGATTTGAAAAGAGCTTTTGAATTGGCAGAAGAGCAAGGAACCGGGAAAATTGTTGACAGGAACTTTTTTAATAAAGAAGAGGGAAATTATTCGATGGCAATGCGAACAGCCGACAAGGACGATCTCTATTACGACGCCCAGGATGCCATCAACGAGAGAGATTTTAAACTGGCAGAAAGGTTTTTAATTGAAGCAAAAAATCTTGATCTGGATTATGTACAAACTTATATTGGATTCGCCAATCTATATGGAGTTTCCGGAAACAAGCAAAATATGCTGGAGAATATAAAAATTGCCTTTGAAAAAACTCTGAAAAAATTTCCCAAATGGCCCAAAGAAATGAACTGGTTGGATTTGGACAATCGAGCGTACTTGCGGGCGATCCAATATCAAGCTGACGTTTTTGTTGACGATAAAAAGAAGGAAGAAGCAATTGAGCTTTATCGGCTTCTACTTAGGTTAAACCCTGATGACAATCAAGGAGCCAGATATACTCTGACTGGCTTGTATGCCGGCATTAGTGGCGAAGAGGTGAATAATATGATGGACGAAGGGAATAAAAAACAAAATTGGGGCAAGTTACAAAAACTTGTTCAAGGGCAAAATAAAAAACACCAATTTTTTAGAGAGAAACTTTCGACTTAATAAAATCAGTGATTAGGAAACGCTGAGTTTTTATATTCATTCAAACCAAAAAACGATGTAGGGTTTGTTTTTTGGGTATGCCATATCTCCTAAAACCTTTAGGAACGGTCTTTGCCATTTTGGGATATCTTTTACCGGGTAGGTGATATGGATTTTTGGGTAGGCTTTTCTCAAAGTAAGCAATGATTCAAAATTCTCTATTTTTGCTACCTTTTTCTCAAAAGCAGGGATGTCTAAGTCAAAACCTTCCCCGGATTTTTTACAAATAACCGTATCACCTACTTTCACATTACTAAAATCATAATATTTTTCTTTTAAAAGTCTGGCCTCGTATTTTTTGATATTTTTCAATAATTCAATGTAATTGGTTTTGTTTTGTTTTTTAAAACGAAAAGTATGGACAGTCCCATCATATATTGGGTATTTTTTCATTAAAGTGAAATAATCACTGAGATTTTGGGGCAACAAATTTTTGTATTCTTCATGGGTTACCAGCCAATTTGATATATCGGTATATTTAAGTCCATGAAAACCAAATTCTCCATTCCAAACCACACTTCTCTCATTGCCTTCCATGCTGAACTTTTTTGCCAATTCTTCCGGAGCAAATTTTATTCCCCCATCTTCAAGCAATGGTCGGGCGAATTTTGAAACAAAAACATCTTCCGGGTGCACCGTAGCCCCTACTTTTTGCCAATTATTCCCTAGCCAGTCTATTAACTTTTTACTCCGCAAGCTAAAACCCCCATTGCCTACTTGTAAATTCCCGAGATGGTACCAAGGGGAACCAATGTAATCATATTTCAGGAAATCATCAGACCAAGCTTGGGCATTTAAGACAAAACCATCATATTGGAAAACCAAGGCAAATTCCGTATCGATATATTTATGCAATTCCTTGATCACAAAATTAGAATATTTTTTGGCTGAGTTTATGTGGGGAATTTTTACTACTCTGGGGTCGTCACTTTCAATAGAAGTCAGGAGTTTTACTTTCCCAAAATTTATATCTTTGGTGGAAATATCTGCCGCCAGTTTCAGGCGTTCTAGATCTACGCAATCGATTCCAATAAGGGTTATGTTAGGTAATTCTTTTTTCATGTTTAGATTATACCAGATTGGCTCAAGGCAAGGTCTTCCATAAATTTAATAAAAAGTATAAGATTAAACATATGAAAAAGGAGGTTTGTCAGGCCTGCCGACAAGAATTCGAAATCCGAGATGCGGATTTTAATTTTTATGAGCAGGTGCGGACGGCCCCTCCTCTCTACTGCCCGGATTGCCGAATGGCCAAGCGCTTGATGTTTCGAAACGAGCGGACCCTATATAAAAGGGCTTGTGATTTATGTAAAAAAGATATGATTACGGTTTACGCTCCGACTTCTCCGTTTTTGGTTTATTGCCACGACTGTTGGTGGAGCGATAAGTGGGATCCAAAAAGTTTCGGAATGGACTATGATCCCAATAGCTCCTTTTTTGAACAGTACCGGGAACTCCAAAGAAAAGTGCCGCGTCAAAGTATGGCGGCAGTAAACAATATTAGGAGTGATTACACTAATGGCTCGGCCGAAAACAAAGATTGCTATTTGATTTTTGCGGCCGACTACAACGAAGATTGTATGTATGGGCGTCTACTTCAGCGAGATAAATTCTGCATCGACTGCGCTTTTATGCATGAATCCGAAAAGTGTTATGAGTGCATTGATTCCAGAAATTGTTTTAATTGTCTCTTTTGCGAGCAATGTCATACTTCCAGTGATTTGCTTTTTTGTTATGACATGCGAGATTCGAACAACTGCATATTTTGCACAAATGGACGACATCTCTCTAATGCTATTTTCAATAAAAAGCTGTCAAAAGAAGAATTTGAAAAGAAAAAAGCTGAAATACTGTCGAGCCATGAAAGTATTGAAGAAGCAAAAAAAGAATTTACCGAATTAAAAAAGAAAGCGATTATAAAATTTGCTTGCCAAACCAAATGCAACGATGTTACCGGCGACTATTTACACAATTGCCATCACGGAGTGCTTCTTTATGATACTTATGACGCAAAAAATTGTTCTTATATGACCGACACCGAAAACCCGACCGACAGCCAAGATTGCAATAACTATTATTACAAACCGGAATTTGGCTATAACATCATGGGCTCTCTAGAAGGCAGTATGATGAAGAATTCCGCCTTTGTTTTTTATTGTAGCAATGTGGAATATTGTGAAAATTGCCATCATTTAATAAATGGGCTAGGCTGTAGCGCTATCCGTAAGGGAGAAAATATGATTTTGAATAAGCAGTATTCCAGAGAAGAATTTTTAAAAATAAAGGCAGAAATAGAAGCAAGCTTAAAGAAAGAGGGGACTTATGGGCAATTCTTTCCAGCCAATTTGGCTCCCTTTGGCTACAACGAGACCTTGGCTCAAGATTATTTTCCACTTGGAAAGGAAGAGGCGTTGGCTCGAGGTTACGGCTGGCAAGATTTTCAGACTGGAACTTATGGCAAAGAAACGATTAAGAAAGGCGAGGTGTCTGGTACGATTGAGGAAATTAAAGATAATATTCTAAGCCAGATTTTAGTGTGCGAAGAATGCGGAAAGAATTACCGTATCACTCAAGCGGAGCTTGAATTTTACCGGCGAATGCATTTACCTCTGCCTCGTAAGGATTTCGAATGCCGGCACCGTGATCGACTGAAGAAACGTAACCCACGCAAGCTTTGGCATCGGAAGTGCATGAAAGAAGGATGCCAGAACGAATTTGAGACAAGTTTTGCCCCAGATCGACCGGAAATAGTTTATTGCGAAAGGTGTTATCAGCAAGAAGTATACTAAATAGATAACAAAAACACCCTTCGACTAGCTCAGGGTGTTTTTGTATTTAGTATTCTCCTCGCGCGAGGGGAATTTTATTCAACAGCGTCTTTCAAAGCCTTAGCAGCGCGGAACTTTGGAACCTTCTTGGCTGCTACTTTGACTTGCTCACCGGTCTTTGGGTTGCGAGCCATGCGGGCTGCGCGTCCCTTGACCGAGAAGATTCCGAAGCCGGCGATTGAAACTTCACCCCCCTTTTTCATGGTTGCGATGATAGTGTCAAACAATCCATCAACGATTTCTTCAGCTTGTACTTTGGTGCCACCGAGTTTTCCGTGCACCCATTCAACTAATCCTTGTTTATTCATATTTATTTTAGAATCACTCTTATAATTTCGACCATGCCCCACCTCTCGGGCGGCGGCCAATACTTATAAATACTACTTCTACATTATATACTAAGGGTTTTTTAAGGCAAGAGAAATAAGGGTATTTTAGGTATGGATTCAATATGCTAAAAATACCCTTATTTTTCAAGGCTATTCCAGATCAGTTCAAACATTTGTTTTTGAATTTCGATAATGCTTTTGTTTTCGATTACGATTGCCGTTTTGGGTTCAAAAAGTTGAAACATTACAAGTTTGTGTGGTGTTACTACCAAATCTACATGAAATTTTGAGCTTTCCGGTAAGATTTTTATTTCTTCATTAAAGTTTCTTTCGGTTTGTTTTCTTTTTTGAGCCGTTTCGGAGTTGATAAACAACAATTTTGTAGTTATTCCGATTTTACTGCGATCTTCTACGTGTTTCCCGAAGAAGAATTCCTCATCGAGCCCTTGCCATTCATCAATATTAGAAATTGCGTAATAAAAATCATGCGGTTTCAGGTCTCTTAAAAGATCATTGTAGATATTTTTAATAGAAGGGAGCCCGCTGTAATATTTTATTGAGCTCTCGGTGCCTTTTAGGTGATACATCCCTTCAAGTTCCGGCAAAATCTTGCCAAGAAGTGTTCTTTTTACTTCAATAGAGTTTTCCAATCGTTCCGGATGCTCGGCCGAATACAAAGTTTTGAATCCATGCACTTCTTTTTTCATTAACCCTTTGCGTTCAAGGGAATCAATGATTTCGTAAATGGTGGTTCTTTTTACTTCTGAAGTCTTGGAAATCTTTAAGATGGTGGATGGCCCCAAGGAAAGGGAAGCTAGGTATACCCGAGTTTCTTTTTCCTCGAGCCCAAACTCTAGTAAATATTCAAAGAGTTTTTCGTTTTTTATTGCCATATTGGGTATCTTGTCGATACTTTCGACAACATTTTGATTATATCAAATATATCTATAATAACAAATTTTAATATTTTGTCGACAAATATGACAGATTGTCAAATTAATGCGATAATATATCCAGAAAAATGTTCATTGGAATTTAACCAACCAGTTTAATAACCGTTAAGGACGGGAAACTCGCTTGTGCGAGGCTGGACAAGATATATGTTAAATCAAATAGATTCTCATACAGAAGAATATTTAGGTAATGGTGTTAGTCGCGAAACTTTTATTGGCTCCTCGGAATCATATCTTAAGGAATATGCGATAAAGATGGTTCGGAGCCTGGTCTTCTGGGAGTTATTATCTATAAAAAGTAAGTTTTTGCCAGGTAGGCAAACGTGGAAGGTGGCCGTGATATATGGTAGACCTTCCCAAATGGCAACATATTCACACAAACCTCTTTTTTGGAGAGGGGGAAGATAAAAGGAAATGGGCGAGCCTGACAAAAAATCGCCCTCATTATTCAGTCTGCAAGCTTTAGTTTGTAGGTTGATTGTGAGATAATAAATAAAAATATATGGAAAATCAAACAAAAAAATGTCAAAATTGCGAGCGGGAGTTTACGATTGACCAGAACGCGAAATCTTTTTACCAGGCAGTCGCGGTGCCTGAGCCGACTCTTTGTCCGAAATGTCGCTTGCAACGGCGCCTGACTTTTCGAAATGATCGGACTTTATATAAACGGCCGTGCGCCAAATGTGGCAAAGACGTTATTTCTATTTATCATAAAGATAGCCCTTATGTTGTCTATTGCCAGACTTGTTGGTGGGCAGATGATTGGGATGGGATAGAATATGCGCAAGATTACGATTTTTCGAAACCATTTTTCGAGCAATATGGTGAACTTATGAAAAAAGTTCCCCTCATGGCCAACTTCGTAGTAGAGGAATCGCGAATGCTCAACAGCCCCTATAACAACATGGTGCTTGATCTCAAGAATTGCTATCTGATGACCGACTCGGATTTTAATGAAGATTGTGATTATGGTTGCGAAGTGGAGCTTTCGAAGCATTGTTATGATACGAACTTGATCGACAAATCGGAACTCATGTACGAGTGTGTGAATTGTCAAAATTGCTACCGGTGTTTCTTTTGCGTGGATTGTGAAGCTTCGGCAGACACTTGGTTTTCTCGCGACTGCAACGGTTGTGTGGATTGTTTTGGGTGTGCAGGTTTGCGGAATCAGAAATATTGCTTATTCAATGAGAAATTTTCTAAAGATGATTATTTTGCCAAAGTAAAAGAAATGAATCTGGGTTCCCGCGCCGAAATCGCAAAAATAAAAAAACAAGCGCAGGCGGTCTGGGGTCAGCACACTTATAAGTATCTGCACGAAAAACTCACAGATGATGTGTCTGGAGATTATTTGTATAATTCTAAAAACGTGCACAATTCTTGGATCGTGCACGAAGCCAGAAATGTGCACTATTCTCAGTATCTAGTAGCGCCCAACGTAAAAGATTCCTATGACTTCACTCAGTTTGGTAGCAACTGCGAACTTTTTTACGAAATACTACAGGGTGGCAACGGTGGCTCGCGAGTAAAATTCAGCTGGTTTGCGGTAAATGAAAATCATGATGTTGAATATGCTATTCAGGTAATGACTTCCAAGAATTGTTTCGGCTGCATTAGCCTGCGTAAAAAGGAATATTGCATATTTAATAAACAATATTCGAAAGAAGAATATGAAGAAATGATTGCAAAGATAAAAAAACAGATGGAGGAGATGCCGTACGTGGATGAGAAGGGGAACAAATACGGGTACGGAGAATTCTTCCCGAGCGCTATTTCTCCCTTTGCCTACAATGAAACCTCTGCCCAAGAATATTTTCCTCTCAATCAGGCCAAGGCAATGAGCCAGGGTTTCAAATGGAGGGAAACAGAAGCTAGGAACTATGTTCCGACTTTGTCCGAAGATAAGATTCCGGATGATATAAAAAATGTGGGAGAAAATATTACTTCGGAAATTCTGGCTTGTCGAAATGCGAACCAAGGGCTCGTGCATTGTACAACTGCCTTCCGGATAATTAATTCAGAAGTAAATTTTTACCGCCGGATTGGTTTGCCGATCCCCGACAAGTGTCCGAACTGCCGGCATATTGATCGAATGCAGTTTCGTAACCCGCCGATTTTCCGGGAAGGGAAATGCCAGTTTCCAGATTGTGAAAAAACCTTCATCACCGGTTACTCGAAAGATTTTCCGGGTAAGATATATTGTAAAGAGCATTACTTGCAGGCTGTAGTATAAGAATCAAAAAAACCTCCCCCGGGGGAGGTTTTTTTGTGAGTTTTCTACCTAGCGTATTCGATAATGCGGGTTTCGCGAATCATCGTTACTTTGATTTCGCCTGGATATTTCAGTTCCTGTTCTATTTTGGTGGCAATGTCGCGGGCCATGAGCTTCGCTTCGGCATCCGAGATCTTTTCTGGGGTTACAAATATTCGTATTTCACGGCCTGCCTGGAGGGCATAAGACTTTTCAACTCCCGGAAAGCCATTTACCAAAGCTTCCAATTCTTGTAAACGTTTCAGGTAGTTTTCTACCGAGTCTCGGCGGGCACCCGGACGGCCCCCGGAAATGGCGTCAGCAGTTTGAACGATGATAGATTCTATAGTTTCATATGGGTGATCTTCGTGGTGTGACTTCATAGCAGTAATAATGCGTTCATCTGCTCCAAATTTCTGGAGTATACGCATTCCTATGTCCACGTGGGTGCCTTGCACTTCGTGATCCAGAGCTTTTCCGATATCGTGGACCAAAGCTCCTGCTTTTGCGATAGCCACATCAGCGCCCAGTTCTTCTGCAAGCATTCCGGCAATGTGTGACATCTCAATAGAATGTTGCAAAACGTTCTGTCCGTAGCTGGTTCGGAAATATAATCGTCCGATGATTGCGACGATACGCGGGTCAAAATTGAAGATCCCACATTCATAAACCGCTTGTTCTCCTTTTTCTTTAATAATTTTATTAATTTCTTCTCGGGCCTTCTCCACGATTTCCTCGATCTTGGCTGGTTGGATACGTCCATCTAAAATGAGATTTTCCAAGGCTACTCGAGCGACTTGTCGGCGCACCGGGTCAAAAGAAGAAATGACGATTGAGCCAGGAGTATCATCCACGATCAATTCCACCCCGGCCACCCGTTCGAAAGCGCGAATGTTTCGGCCTTCTTTCCCAATAATCTTGCCTTTGATTTCATTGTTTGGAATGGCTACGGTCGTGGTCATCAGATCCGAGGCGGTTGAAACGGCCAAGCGTTGGATAGAGGTTGCTAGGATTTCCTTGGCGCGCTCTTCCAGTTTTTCCTCATTGTTATTTTCCAGCTTTTGGATTTTGGCCAAGATGTCTTCTTCATATTTCTTTTCGATATCTTTCATCAGTTCATTCTTGGCATCTCCTTCCGAAAGGCGAGCGACCCTTTCAAGTTCCTGTCTTTTTTCTTCTTCCACTTTCAAAACTTTTTCCTGAATCTTTTTTACTTCTTCAACTTTGAGCTTTATGTTTTCCACTTCCTTGTTCATCTCCGCCTGACGCGCATCCAAAAGTTCATCCTTTTTGATGAGTCTTTTTTCGGTGTCTTTAAACTCAGTCTCTTTTTTCTTTTCCTCTTCTTTAAGCTCGGATAATCGGGATTCCGATTTTCCCTTAGCCTCGTCGATTATTCTTTGGGCCTCTTCCTTCGCTCCTACCATCATCTGCTTGATGTCGATTTCGATGGAACGTCTCTTTCCCAAGGCAATAATAACTCTCAAATAGTAACCGATCAGCACGCCCAAAAGGAGCACCCCTGCCCCTATTAGCACTACCATTAATGTTGTACTCATAAGCCTTATTTTGGCTCACAAGAACATGCCCCTATATTTGTGGTTCGATTTTCGTCCTATAAAAGATGTGAAAATTTCCCTTTCTAATCCGCATATATGGAATATTCTTATAAACCAAGTTCAAATAAATTTCTAAAAATCAACATCTTTAATATATCAGATGTCAAAATTTTTGTCTAGAGAAAAAAGGACAGAGGGGTCTATTTCCCTTGAGTTTTGGATTTAACCAAAATTTCGTCCACAATGCCGTATTTTTTGGCGCTTTCGGCGTCCATAAAGAAGTCGCGCTCTACGTCTTTTTCGATTTGAGCTAGAGGTTTACCGGTATTCTTGGCCAGAAGTTTATTCAAATTGTCTTTGGTCTTTAAAATGTGTTCTGCGGTAATGGCAATATCGGTCGCTTGGCCCTCTACTCCGCCGAGTGGCTGATGAATCATTACCTCCGCATTTGGGAGGATATAGCGCTTACCCTTCTTACCGACTGAAAGTACAATAGCGGCGCCAGAAGCGGCCATACCCACGCAATAAGTAGAAATGTCTGGGCGAACATGGTTCATGGTATCCAAGATAGCTAGAGTGGAGGTAACTGAACCGCCGGGAGAATTGATATATAGATAAATATCTTTTTTCGGGTCTTCCGATTCGAGGAAAAGAAGCTGAGCAATGACGATGTTTGCGATGTTGTCATCGATCGGGCCGGCCAAAAAAACAATTCGCTCACGCAAGAGGCGAGAGTAGATGTCATAGGCTCGCTCTCCAAATTGGGATTTTTCAATAACGGTTGGGATTAACATATATATTATTAGATTAAAACTGGTAAAAAATTTCGCCTAATAATTCTAACCTTTCAGGGCAATTTTGCAAGCGATTGACAATTAACATATATGTTATATTATGTCGTTGGGCACAGAAGCCCTTTGATAAATGAATGAAAACAAAAAAAGTGGACTCGTGGAGAAGTATAGTACCCAAGCAGTTCAGGCAGTTGCCAGCCAAAGCGGCAAATCTCTATTTGAAAGAATGACCCCGATTGAATTTTCTGAGTTTTTGTGGACGATTATGCGCTACAAAAACATGGAACTTTTTTCACGTCTTGCGACAATACTCAGGTCAGACATCAAGCTGATCGAACAGTTTTGGCAGGATATTTTTGACAACAAAAATCCTGTAAAAATACTGAAAGATACCCTACGTGTACTGTTAATCACTGAACCTAAATTGTGGGATCTGGATTATTTTGAGGATTATTTGGATAAACGGACTGATAAAGAATTACTCAAGACTCCTTTTGCAAATAAAGAATATGGAGCGCCAAGAATTTCTGCCTATTTAATCCATGCCAACACCAAATTCTTTTCAGAGTCTCTAAGGTTTGCAGACATTTCCGCTTTTGACTGGAAAAACATCGTTTATGACTGGAAAGAGGTAGCGAGAAGCACAAGATCTAAGAATCATTACCTGAGGAATCATATCCTGCGGCAAATCGTTGATGCAGGAGCAATGTTGTTGCTCACGGCCATAATGAAACTACATGAAATGAAAAAAGAATTCGAGTTTCCGAACATAGGGTTGAAGGAAAAAGATCCAGAGCTATATGAGATTTGTAATGATGTTTACTCTATAATCTGGACGGAATTTAGCAGCCTCTTTTCAGAGGAAGGTGATTATCACAGCTTCAGCTCTGAAGAACATCTATATCTTTTACATAGGTATTTATCTTACTTTGTTTTTCTCTTCAAATCAGAAAAAACATGGTGTGACGGTTTGGGAACCACCCTCTTTGATCAGGGGTTGTGGAAAAAAATCAATCCCAAAGCGCAGGAGATGCCCTCTGTTATGAACGATATGGCAAGAATCTGGATAAAAACAGCAAGAGAGAGGACCTACAATGAGATAATAGACTTGTAATGCGTAAAGCCCCAGATTAAGGATCCGGGGTCTTTTTATTTCTGTGAGATATCTTTACAGTAACTTTACAGTAATAAAAAAAGGTCAATTGTGCAACATCCGATGTTGCACGATTGAATTCATTTTACTATAATGGGTGTATGAAAAGGGAAAATGTTGCGCCGAATGAGTATTTACATATTTATAACAGAGGAGCCTTAAAACAACCAATCGTTTTCAACGACAGAGACAGAATAAGATTTTTATTTTTGATACTATTTTTGCAATCATCTGACACATTGAAAAACATTGACCGTCTTTTTAAAGAGTTTGCAAAAAACCAGGCAACTTTTGTTGTGGAGCACAAAGATTTGTTGGAAAGAAAAAACGTCGAATTGATTTGCTTTTGCCTGATGCCGAATCATTTTCATTTATTGATTCGAGAATTAAAAGAAGGAGGAACTGCAAAATATATGCAAAGAATTCAAAATTCTTATACAAAATATATTAATAAAAAATATAGTAAATCAGGGCATCTTTTACAGGGAGCATACAAAGTAGTAAATGTAGAAGACAATGATCAGCTTCTCTATTTGTCGTCATATATTCACAAGAATCCTACAAAATTAAAAGAGTGGAAGAATAAAGGGTTATTGTTCCCCTGGTCAAGCTATCAAGATTGTGTGTTAAAAAATAGATGGGGAAACTTTATTAGTTCCGAAATAATAACCGGGCAGTTTTCAACTAAAAACAGTTACGAAGATTTTGTTAAAACGAGCCCGGCTAAAGAAGATAAAATCAATCTAGATTAAACAACTGTGCAACATCGGATGTTGCACAATTTTATTTCTGACCCTCGAGGAATTGGAAGACTTTTTCGTTCGTGAGGACGTTTTCGGCATGCATCTTTGCGCGCTCGGGGTCGGCGTCTTTATAGTGCTCGAGGATCATCGCCACTTCATTGGCAACTGCTTCCCGGTCGGCTACGATTTTTTCCTCTTCGGCGATTTTGTTCAAAATCAGGCCGAGCTTGGCTTTCTTCTCGGCATCTTTACGAAATTCTTTACGCACATCTTCCAGAGATTTATTAATATGCTTCAAATAATCTTCGAACTTGAGCCCCATAGCGGTGATGTCGGATTCCATTCGGTACACGATCTTGTCTAGTTCCGAATCAATCAAGATTTCCGGCAAGTCTACTTCCGTCTTCTCTATTATTGCCTCCACAATTTTCAAGCGAGTGCGTTCACGGACCTGATTAGTCTTTTCTAGCTTGATGTTTTCTTTGAGCTTATCTTTGAAGTCCGCGATATCCTTAAAAGGTCCTAGTGCCTTTACGAATTCATCGTTGAATTCCGGTAATTCCCCCACGTCGTCATGACTATGCGGGGCATGCGTTTCTTCGCCCTGTGTCCCATCGGAGTCTTGTGCGGAGGGGGATTCTTTATGTTCGTGAGGTTCGGCATCTTCCATGTGTACATGGGGCGCGCGAGACTTTCTGATGTCCATGATTGTATCTTCGACTTCTTTTTCCGTAACCTCGGTACTTTTATCGACTTCGGTAAGCCCAGCCCTGGTTTCTTTGGAGAGCTTTTTATAATCCGGTAATTTCATTTCAGGCAGTATGGAGGTCTTGATCTTGAAACCAAGCGGACTTTTGCGAGCCAGTTTAGTGATCGAAATTTCCGGCCTAGATATGGCGTGGATTTTCTCTTCTTCAATGATTTTTGGATAATTTTCTGCCAGGGCCATTTCCGCCATTTCTTCCAAGATGTGCATTTCTGGCACTTTCGTAAGCAAGATATTTTCTGGCACTTTGCCCTTGCGGAAGCCGTCCAACTCGACATTTTCGCCGATTTTTTTCAGGGCTTTTGTGTAATAACTTTCAAAAACTTCTGCTTCAAGCTCGCCTTCGATTTCTACTTCGCTTTTAGGTAATTTGTTGATTTTTATGTTTTGCATTTTCCCAGTCTATATTTTTTCCCCTATTTTGTCAAAATCAAAAAATCCTCCGCTTTAAAGTGGAGGATTTTTTGATTGAGTCTCTTGTCTTATTTCAAACTGTTTACATCTACATTTACGTTTGTGTCGGCTGATTGTAATTCTTGTTCCAAGAGTTGCAATTCCTTATCGCTAGCCGCTTGCAGAGCTTGCGCCTGCATCTCTGTCTTTTCTCTCTGTAATTTAATTTCTTTTACTTTAGTCTGCCAGATGTAAATACCGCCGATCACCAGAATGACAATAATTATTATTGAACCTATTAGGGCACCATGTGATTTTTTTTCTGGTTCCATATTTTTGTTTTAAGTTAATAATAATTTATTGGTTTGGTGTTTCGGGAGTATTAACTACTACGTTTAGCGACTTTAAATATTGCACCGCGTCCATTAAAGCTTTGTGCGCATCTGAAATAGCGGCTTGAGCGTCCTTGGTAAGTATCTTGAGCTCAGCCTTTTGATCTTTTGTTAGATCATTGGAAGAGGCGGAGAGGATTTTTGAGGCTTCCGCTACTTTGCTTTTCGCTTCTATTATCTTTGCGTCAGCAGTAGCAATAAGATCTTGTGCGGGCTTCATGTCCAGGCCTTCTTTTTGGGCCGACATTTTTTCTATTTGGGTATTTACTTTGTCTTTGAGCCCGCTCACTTTCTCAATTGCCTGATCAAATCGCTCCAGGGCGTTTTCTCGTCCCAAAATCCTAGCTTGAGCCAGAACTCCCTTGGCTTTATTTTTTAATTTTGTAGCATTTATTTTCAAATCGGAGATTTTTTGTTTGGCGTCGTCTCTGATTTTTTCTATCTGAGCTTCCACCTCTGCTCTAGTAACCTTGATCTCTTCTTGCGCGTTTTGCATTATGTCACCCGGAGTAGCATCTTCATTGGTAACGATCGGGGTGTTTGAGTCAGTGCCCTCCGGCAGTGGATTTTCTGCTCGAACGATCGGCATTCCAAGGGTAAAAGCCAGGAGCCCGATCAAAAATATGTTTGAGTATTTTTTCATATAATTTTTGTTTACTTTGTAATTTGACCTGAGTTAATTATAGCAGGAAGGCCACTATGAGCAAGGCGACGATGTTCAATATTTTGATCATAGGATTAATCGCGGGGCCGGCGGTGTCTTTGTATGGATCACCAACAGTATCACCGGTGACGGCCGCCTTGTGAGCGTCTCCGCCCTTGCCCCCGTAGTTTCCAAGTTCAATGTATTTCTTGGCATTGTCCCAAGCCCCACCGCCCGAAGTCATCGAGATTGCGACAAAAAGTCCGGTGACAATCGAACCAACCAAAAGTCCTCCCAGGGCGAGTGGCCCAAAAACAAACCCAACAACAATCGGCGCAAGTACCGGAATAAGTGCCGGCACGATCATTTGCTTGATGGCGCTTCCGGTCACAATGTCCACGCACTTTCCATATTCCGGCTTACCGGAACCATCCATAATGCCTTTAATTTCTCTGAACTGTCGGCGTACTTCTTCTACTACACGCCCCGCAGTTTTACCGACTGCTTCCATACAAAGTGCTCCGAAGTAATATGGCAAAAGTCCTCCAATAAAAAGCCCAATAATTACTTTCGGATTGCTTAGGTCAAAAGAAAGCACATGCCCCAAGCGCACGCTGATTTCTTCAGTATAAGCGGAAAAAAGAACTAGGGCGGCCAGGCCAGCTGAACCGATAGCATAACCTTTGGTCACAGCTTTAGTAGTATTGCCGACAGCGTCAAGCGGATCAGTAACGTCTCGCACTTCTTTCGGCAATTCTGCCATCTCGGCGATACCTCCGGCATTGTCGGTGATTGGACCGTAAGCATCAATGGCGACAATAATGCCGGTCATTGAAAGCATTGCCATAGCAGCCACAGCGATTCCGTAAAGTCCGCCAAAGTGATAAGTGATTAAAATTCCAAGCACGATAGTGATGAGTGGCCAAGCGGTAGACTTCATCGAAATGGCAAGCCCCTGAATGACATTCGTGCCGTGTCCGGAAAGGGAAGCTTTCGCGATTGATTGGACCGGGTAGTATTTAGTGGAAGTGAAATATTCGGTGATCACCACCAAGGCACCAGTAACCAAAAGTCCCACAATTGAGCAAATAAATAAATCCATAGTTGAATAAGTTCCGTTGCCGGCCATCAACATTTTGGTAATCGGATAAAAAGCAATCGCGGCCAAAACACCGGAAGCGATTAGCCCTTTGTACAAAGCACCCATAATATTGTTATCTTTCCCGAGTCTTACAAACCAAGTTCCAATAATTGAGCAAAGAATGGCGATGCCTCCGATCGCGAGTGGGTAAAGAATTGCTCCGCCGAAGCCTGCGAAAAGAAGAGAGCCAAGCAACATCGTAGCTACAGAAGTGACAGCATAAGTTTCAAAAAGATCGGCGGCCATGCCCGCGCAATCACCCACATTGTCGCCCACGTTATCTGCAATTACGGCCGGGTTTCGCGGATCATCTTCCGGGATGCCGGCTTCGATTTTTCCAACCAAGTCAGCGCCAACGTCGGCAGCTTTGGTAAAAATGCCTCCACCCAAACGAGCGAAGACAGAAATAAGCGAAGCGCCAAAACCAAGACCTATCAAAGCCTTCACGTCGCCAGTCAAGGCATACAATCCAGAGACTCCCAAAAGTGCGAGCCCAACCACTAATAGTCCGGTAACGGAACCTCCCTTAAAGGCAACCGAAAGTGCTTCTTTTAGTCCGCCTCGAGCAGCTTCGGTGGTGCGCACATTGGCGCGAACCGAAACATTCATCCCGATATAGCCGGCCAGGGCAGAAAGAGCAGCTCCCAGAATAAATCCGACAGCGGATTTGATTCCCAGACCCCACCACAATACGAAAAATAAAACTGCTGCAATCCAGCCGATGGTTTTGTATTGCCTGTTTAGATACGCCTTGGCGCCTTCGGCAATGGCATTTGCGATCAAACGCATTTTGTCCGTGCCGGCGCTTTTTTTCAAAATATTTTTGGCCAGAAAGAGGCCGTATGCGATAGCAACAAGAGCACTGATAATAGCAAACAATAAATAGATATTCATAAATATTTTGTTAAGTTGATAATTATTTTTTGGCTTTCTTTGATTTTTTGGCTGGTTTTTCCTCCGCTTTTTTCTCTTCTTCTTTCATTTCAATCTTGTCTCCGTCGGTCGAAGTAACCTCTGCTCCATCGTTGCCTTTAATATCGATGCGCCAGCCGGTCAGCTTAGCGGCCAAGCGGACATTTTGCCCGCCCTTGCCGATCGCGAGCGACAACTGGTCGCTAGAAACTTCTACCACTGCTTTGTGCTCAGCTTCATCTACTTTAATAGAAAGAACCTTGGCCGGGGAAAGAGAATTGGACACAAATACCTTTGGGTCTTCTGACCACGGAATAATATCGATTTTTTCGCCACCGAGCTCTGAGGTGATGGTATTTACCCGGGTGCCTTTCTGTCCGACACAAGATCCGACCGGATCAATGTGTTCGTCGTTTGAAGCGACCGCTATTTTGGAGCGCGCGCCGGCTTCTCGGGCGATGGATTTAATTTCTACCACACCGGATTGGATTTCCGGGGCCTCGATTGAAAAAAGTTTCTCGATAAATTTTGGATGAGTGCGAGATAGGCGCAAATTGATACCACGTGGTGTGTCTTCTACTGAATACAAATAAGAACGCACACGTCGGCCGCGTTCGAGATATTCTCCGGGGATTTGTTCTTCGGCCGGCAAGACGCCAGTTGCTCGATTAAAATCTACGTAAACATTGCCACGCTCGACTTTCTGAACGATCCCGCTCATGATTTCTCCTTCTTTGGTGCCATATTCATCAATGATTGAGGTGCGTTCTGCTTCTCGGATGCGCTGGACAATGACCTGCTTGGCAGTTTGGGCCGCGATCCGTCCATAATCATCTTTCGCTTCCAGAGGAAAAACAACCTCATCGTTTAAGGCGACATCTTTTTTTATTTTTTTTGCGTCTTCCAAGAGGATGTGATGCTCCGAATTGAAATGTACTCGCTCATCGCCCTCTTGTTTCATGGAATATTCTGCTCCAGCATCTTCTGGGGCCTCCATTTTTACAATCGATTCGTCTACTACGATTTTTATCTGAAAGAAATCTGTCTTTCCCGTGTCTAAGTCGAACTTGGCTCGGATGATCTGTCCTTTCTTGCCGTAATCTTTTTTGTAAGCGGCCGCCATTGCTTGTTCGATGGCGTCCAAAATCTTCTCTTTCGGAATTTTGCGTTCTTCCTCGAGCTGTTCCAATGCACTTTTGAATGTTTTTATGTCTAACATGATTGATTTTTAATGAGCGAAGCGAATATAGAAATCATCACCCCAGTGAAATAAAAATCCGAAGGATTTTTCCTTGCCTTGGGCAAGGATTTCACGGGGTAGAAAAATAACTCGCCGCACTCTTTATTTTTCTAAAATTAAAGCCCTGCTTTGGACAGGACTGTTACTCTGGGGAGTATAGCACCAAGATTTTTAGAAAGCAAGACCAGAAAACCCATGGAATAAGGGGTTTTCTGAGGTTAGGGGAGCAAAGTGGATAAGTCATTTGACAAATTCATTATAAGTACTATAATATAATACGAATATAGGATATTGTCAAGTTTGAGGTGTTTTATCCGGATATTTTAAAAGAGTATTCAGATACAACACTTCAAACCCTTGAAAATATAAACCAAAAAAACATACGACTATGAACACAATCTTCTTAGGAATTAAACGCTACTCAGGCGTTGTCCTGAGTGCGTTCATTGCTCTTTGCATTCTCGCCTTCGGGTTTGTAGGATGCAAGAAAGATCCAATCGATCCGCCGGTAAATCCACCGGTTGAACCTCTCACCGTGACAAGTATTACTATCAACGGGACTCTCTTCATAGATGAAGTGGCAATCACCCTGCCGGAAGGCAGTGCTGCTAACTTTCACTACGAATCTAATGCTGACAAAACTCTGTTTGTTGTCGGAATTGATACCACAACAAATAAGGGTGGAAGCGGATACTTCCATTCAATACCACTCTCTTCCACTGTTTTCTCAGTTTTTTTTGTAAAAGAAGGAAGTCTGAGCATAGTAAAGAGGGCAAATGTTACGGTAACTCCGGCAACCCAGAAGCCTACTGGCATTATCGGGGCGAAACCATCGACCGTGAGGAAATCTGGAGAAAGCACGGTTATTTATTGGCTTTCCCAGAACGCCACATCGGCTGTCCTCAAAATCAACGGGGAAGACACTTCAGTAAACCCCAATGACTCGATGACGGTTGTATTATCTTCCACTACTACGTATGAGATCACGTTTACAAACCAATTTGGTTCGTTTACGCCTACGATCCTCACAGTTACCGTGGAAGAGACACAACCACCAGATAAAGACTTTTGTCTAACACACGGAGGAAAGGTTCTGGACAAATGGGAGATTGGATATACCTATGATTCTCTTTATGAGATCGGAATTGGAGTTGATGAAAGGGATCGTGTAACTTATTTTTATTCCGACCATACGTACAAAGTATTTCTGATCTCTACGGGAGCACAAATTGGTAACGGTTGGTGGCAGTGGGAAGAAGTTTCTGGAGTTACTTACCTAAACCAGGGTGGTTGGATTACTCGCCTTGATGGATACTCGCTGGACTCTTTAATTCTTTCTGCCGAAGGATCCGGAACCCCTCCTATCTCAAGGTGGACGTACAAGAATTTGTAATACTGAGCTCGGAATTTTAATTCCGAGCTCTTTTTGTTTTTAGTTATCAACATTTGCTCTTTAGTTTCTCGGCAATATGTTATTATTAGTGCAATAGTTTATCGTTCAAAACATTATTAATAACATTAATTTTTATGAAAATAAATAAATATTTAACATTTGTTTTTCTGGTCGTGCTGTCTTTTATTTTCTTTTCGAACATAGCCAAGGCGGATTCGACTGGGAGTAAACAATGTGGTTGGGACGGCATAACCAATACCCCTATCTATTGCCAAGGAGAAGTTGTCACGGATAAAGAATGTTATGCTCCGGGAGAAAGTATTCAAGCTAGTTGGTGTCTTACTAGCCCAAATAATCAGAATTATGTTCCGGTTGTTTGGTTTGACGGGATAGCCGGGACCCAATCAGGTCTTTGCCAGGAGATTACTTTTACGGCAGGGAATAGTTTTGGAACTCATGTGATTTCTACGCATTATGTTTGGGACGTAGGGGTATGGGACTATTTTATTTATCCAGCTTATGCCGTATCGGATTCTTGTGGTAGCGGGGGGGAGCCGCCTCCGCCTCCTCCAGGTGGCGGAACTATGCAAGTTTCTTTGCAGGCCAGCCCGAACCCGGTTGATCTCGGGCTAGGTCAAACATCTGCCACTTTGTCCTGGGATGTGAGTGGTGGAACGCTTACCCCTGACGGGTGTACTTTAAAGGAAAATGGAACTCAAATAGCATCCGGAGGGACCCCTGGTCAATATGTTGCAAGCTATACTGAAACAGGAACACACACATATGATCTTGAATGTTCGAAATATATTGCACTTGGTCCGAAACAGAATCATTTTGCTTGGTCCAATATATTGGAAAGAATTTTCTCTGCTTTTACCGAGAAGGCTCTAGCTGATTATCAGCACGAAGTCTGGGCATATGCTTCTATTACCGTTACAATAACATACACTCCACCTTCGGCTCCAACGGTTGACATAAATACTTATGATACAGGGGGGAATCCTATTAGTGTTATTCCTGCAAATACGACCTTTCATGTTTCTTGGATTTCCAACGATGCTACTTATTGTGAATTGATTGGTCCTTCTCCCTTGCCTGGGAATTACAGTATTTGTACTTATCCTAGATTAACCTGTAGTTTTGCTGATCAAATCACTACACAAACCACTTATTCTTCTAGGTGTTACAACAGTGGCGGACAAGATGAGGATGCTGCTACCATGAACTTACTTGTTCAAAACACCCCCGACCTGACTGCATATCCGCCTACTCCAACTACTGCGGAAGTCGGCGACCACGTTGTTTTCTCGGCGCAAATTAAAAATATCGGCACCGCTACGACTGGTCCTAACGCTTTCCCGAATTTCTTCCAGATAACCGACTTAGATCCGGGTGCTCCAACAGCTTATCGCGGAGGAAACTCGGTCTTTGATAAAATTTTCCCGAAAGCTAACGCATCTATGGGATTGGTGGATATGTCAGCTACCATGATGCCTGCTCTTGGTGCGGGACAAAACGATACTAGTTATAGTCCATCATTTCCATTCGTAAATGCCGGAATGTATTGGGTCCGAGCTTGTGCCGATAAGTATAATCGCAACACTACCCATACTTCTAATCCGGCGGACAAAGTGAACGAGGATCCGAACGAAAATAACAATTGCTCAAGCTGGGCCGTTGTAACTGTGGGAGATTTACCGGACCTGAAAGCTTCTAATACTACTCCCGTCACAGCTATCATTAACACGCCAGTGGCCTTGACTTCAACGATTACCAACCAAGGTGGTGTATCTACCGGAACTGGATTTTATAACTTCTTCCAAGTGTCTACCGAAAATGAAAATAATCCAGTGTCTACCGAAAATGAAAATAATCCAGGTGGAGGAAACAATACTGCTTACAAGGAAAAACAAAATATTTTTGGTGCTCAAAGAGCTCTGGCCACTGGAACTCCCGGCGGGGGTCAAATCCAAAACGGTATCACTAACCTGGCGCATGTCTGGATGAATCCGCTTGGCGCAGGACAATCCGCTCAAACTACTAAAAGTTATGCTTTTAACTCGATTGGCAGTTATTGGGTTCGCGCTTGCTCAGACAAGAGCACTCCGGGTGATCCGGGAACAATTAGCGAGCTCAATGAAGGCAATAACTGCAGTCCTCTTTGGACCGAAGTGGTGGTCACTGCCAACACCAACCTTCCGGACTTGGTAGCTGGTGTGCCAACTTCCAGACCAACAACTCTGACTATAAATGTCCCGGTTGTTTTTTCCTCAACTATCACTAACCAAGGAACAACCAGCACCGGAGCTAGTTTCTATAATTTCGCCCAAATAGGGGTTGGGGAAGTAGCCGGTGTTCTTATAGATCTTCCTTCGGTTTCAATGGCGACGCTTCCGGCTGGAGGACACAATGATTTCACCAGGACCTATACTTTTACTAGTCCGGGAACTTATTATGTTCGAGTATGTGCCGACAAAAGCAATCGTAACGATGCCGGGACAATTACGGAATCAAACGAGCTCAATAACTGCAGTTCGCCCTGGGCACAGTTCACGGTGCTAGGTCAATCTATGACCGGCACCCTTACTCCCGACAGTTCCTCCTGTACAATTTTGCTTGGTGCAAAAAGCTGCCCGATGCACTTTATCTGGAGTGTTACCAATCCGACTGGACCAACCACAGAAGTAATCCAAGAAACAGTCGGAGTGGTTGGCTCTGGTAATCCGGGTAGTGGCAAATTTACTATTCCGTACAATTCTGCCATCTTCAGGCTGTACAATGATTCAATTGAACTCGATCAAGATACAATAACTTCAAGCTGCGAAAAAGGGAGTGTTTGGAATGGAGAGATTTGCGCCGATGAAAACAAACCAGTTGACGGAAAATGCGCGACTACTCACTACGGCTGTCTATCAGGAAATAGCGCGAATGGTACCGGAGATTCGATTAACGGCTGGACATGGGATTGCCTGGGTTCTCCGACCGGATCCAACGCTTCTTGTTCCGAAGCCGGGAATGGAGGTGGAAACGAATGTCCCCCGGGTCTGACTAATTATCCAGAGTGTGATGTTTGTTTAAATGGCGCCACTAATCCTCCGGATTGCACCACTGGTGTTATCCCCAAAAAGGCATTAAAGTGGTTTGAAAGATAAAAATTATACCAAAAATTCCCCGAGAGGGGAATTTTTGGTATAATGACAGCAAGTATGGAAATCGACGAAGAGCAACTCAAAAAATTTATCTTGGAGTCCAAGCTTGTTTCTCGTTCTAGTCTAGATGAGGCGGTAAAAAAAGCGGAAGATAAAAAACAGAAGTTTGGAGACATTCTGCTTTCTGAAGGAAAAATTTCAGAAACAGACCTGCGTCGCTTGGAAGCATTTGTGCTAGGGATTCCATATGTAAATCTGGTAAACCAAAAAATAGATATTGCCATTCTTTCCCTCATTCCCGAGCCGATTGCCCGGAACCACAATATTATTGCCTATAAAAAAAGTGAGTCTGGACTCGAAGTCGCGATGCTTGACGTGGATGACATTCCAGTAACCGATTTTATAAAGAAAAAAGCAGGGCTCAAAATTTTACCGCGCTTGACCGACCAGAACTCGATTAAATCCGCCTTGGTGCAATATCGAAAAAGTTTACAAGCTGAATTTGACAATATTATCCAGAAAGAAGCCGCTTCGCTCAAAACTGTTTCCAAAGAAGATGGCGGAGAAAAATCCGAAGAAGAATTGAAAGAGATGGCGGAAGATCTGCCGGTGGTAAAGATCGTGGACTCGCTGATTTTTCACGCTATCCTCCAAAACGCTTCCGACATTCATATTGAACCCGGAGAAGCGGAGCTCTTCGTACGCTATCGCATCGACGGAATTTTGCATGACGCGATGATCTTGGACAAGAACGCGGCGCCGGGTATTACCGCTCGCATTAAAGTTTTATCCAATTTAAAACTGGACGAAAAACGCCTACCACAAGATGGCCGGTTTAAAATAGACCAGAACGGAGAAAAAATTTCTTTCCGTGTTTCTACTTTACCGACCTACTACGGAGAAAAAACAGTCATCCGAATTCTGAAAGAAAATTCGCGCGCTCTTTCGCTGGAGACGATCGGTTTTCACGGCGAAGGGCTGGAACGAATCCATGAATCTTTGAAACAAAAAATTGGAATGATCTTAGCGACTGGCCCGACCGGAAGCGGAAAAACGACCACTCTTTACACGATGCTTGATATTTTGAATAAACCGGAGGTGAACATTTCGACTATCGAAGATCCGATCGAGTATCAGATGCCTCGGGTGAACCAAACTCAGGTTCGTCCGGAGATCGGAATGACTTTCGCTAACGGTTTGCGTACTTTACTCCGGCAAGATCCTGATATTGTTATGGTGGGAGAGATTCGAGATACCGAAACAGCAGGGCTTGCAGTAAATGCCTCTTTGACGGGGCATCTAGTCCTCTCAACCATTCACACCAATTCGGCTGCTGGTGCGATTCCTAGAATGATTGACATGAAAGTGGAGCCTTTTTTGCTTATTTCGACAGTCAAAACAATTATAGCTCAAAGATTGGTTCGAAGACTGACGGCGGAAAAGACCGAATATTTCTTGTCCGAAGACGAACTCAAAAATTTGGGCAAAATAGTCGACCTAGACAGAGTGCTCGCGCTCCTTCGGGCCGAAAAAGTGATTGGGCCGAAAGATGATTGGGACAAAGTGCCGTTTTATAAACCAAGCAAAGGAAGTGACGCGACGGAAGGATATTCCGGCCGGGTCGGCATTCACGAAGTTTTGAAAGTGACCGCAAGCGTCAAAGAACTGATTATTCGGGGGAGTGCTCAAGATGAAATAGAAACGCAAGCGAAAAAAGAAGGGATGTTTACTATGCTTGAAGATGGAATTCTAAAGGCGGTGGAAGGGCTTACCTCGCTCGAAGAAGTGCTTCGGGTTGTTTCGGAATAAGAAAATGATCTTTTCCTATAAAGCAAAAATTAAAGACGGAAAAATAATAGAGGGGAACTCTGAGGCAACGGACAAATTCGCTCTTTCTCGCGAGCTTCGAGCTCGGGGTAATATTCCGATTCGAATCAAGGAAGTAAAAACAAATACTTTTAATCTAAATAAAATGGTGGAACGCTTTTTCGGTCGGGTAAAAGTCACGGACCAGATTGTTTTTACAAAAAATTTAAGCGGGATGCTTCATGCCGGGCTTTCTCTTTCTCGGGCACTTTCGGTTCTAAACAAACAAACAAAAAATCAGAAATTTCTCGACATCTTGAGTTCTCTTTCGGATGAAATAAATTCCGGCGAAACTTTGTCTTCGGCCATGGCCAAGTTTCCGAAAACTTTTTCGAAACTTTTTATCTCGATGATCCAAGCTGGAGAAGAATCCGGCAATCTCTCTGGAGCCCTGGCGGAGATCGGAGCCAATTTGGAAAAATCTCACTCGCTTACCAAAAAAGTTAAGGGCGCGCTTATTTATCCGGGAGTCATTATTTCCGCGATGATTCTAATCGGGATCCTGATGCTTGCTTTCGTGGTGCCTACTCTGGCTAAAACTTTCAAAGATGTCGGTGCCGAACTGCCAGCCTCGACTAAATTCATCATTGCTCTCGGAGATTTCTTTTCGCACAATCTGTTGCTTTCTATTGTTTCAATTATAGCTATTGTTGCCGGTTTGTATTTTTTATTTCAGGCAAAGTTTATGGCTAAATATGTGGACTTCATTGTTCTTTGTCTGCCCGCTATTGGCGATATGTCTAAAGAATTGAATACTGCCCGGACCGCTCGAACTATTTCCTCTCTACTTCTTTCCGGAGTGCCGATTACCAGATCCATCGAGATTGCCGAAAACGTGGTGCAGAATGTTTATTACAAGAAAGTTTTAGAAGATGCCCGGGGGGTGATCGAAAAAGGTGTTCCTTTTTCCGAAGTTTTTATTTCCAATCCGAAATTGTATCCAGTGATGATGGCGGAGATGGTGCAGGTGGGTGAAGAAACCGGAAAACTTTCCGATATGCTTCTTGAAGTGGCAATTTTTTATGAAGAGGAAATAGAAAATCGAACCAAGAATCTTTCCACTATCATCGAGCCGGTCTTGATGATTATCATCGGGGTGGCGGTCGGCTTTTTTGCCCTGTCCATCATGACTCCGCTTTACTCGGTAATGAACAACGTAAAATAATCACTTGGAAGCGAAGCTTCCAAGTAAACTCACTTGATCCCATGAATCTCGGGGATTTTTATTATGGTATACTAAGCTTGGTGAATAATTTTAATCAAAAAGGCATTATGATTTTGGAAGTTATTCTTGTCACCGCAGTGGTGGTGATTATGGCGGCGGTTGCCTATACCGAACTGACAAAAATAAAACAAGCTCAAGTTTTAAAAAACGCAGTCGAGGACATTGTCGCAGCAGCCAATAAAGCCAAATCAGAGACCTTGGCCTCGCTCGAATCATCCGAATATGGAGTACAGTTTACGTCGAGTAGCGTTGTAATTTTCAAAGGCCAGAGTTATGTCGACGCGGATCACTCTTTTGATGAAGTCCTCAGTATTATTTCTCCCGCCGGTATTTCAAACATCAATCTTTCGAGCGGAGGGACCGATTTTTATTTCGAACGGCTTTCTGGGATGCCGAGCAAAACCGGCACGGTTACCGTTTCAGTTGCCGGAAGCGCGAGTCTAACTAAAACAATTACCGTCTCCGCTACCGGTTCTTTGAGCGTAAATTAAATGAAAAAATTTTTGAGGAATAAAAACAAAGGATTTATGATGGTCGAAGTTATGGTGGCTGTTGCCATTGTTGCTGCTTCGATTTTCACTTGTATTTTTGTTTCCAATCGGGCCGTTTTTATTGCCCGGCAATCAGTTTATACCACACAGGCCAGTTTTCTTTTGGAAGAAGGAGCTGAGGTGGTTCGAATTGTTCGGGATAATGCTTGGACCAATATTTCCGGGCTAACTGTCGGAACCGATTATTATCCGAATTTTACTGGTGGCACTTGGACTCTTTCCAGTACTTCTCCTAATCCTTCTCAAACTGGGATTTATACTCGGACGGTAGCGGTTGCCGCAGTTAATCGGGATAATATTACTGCCGATATTTCTGCTACGGGGACAGACGATCCCGGAACTAAAATGGTGACGGTAACGGTTTCCTGGCCGGAAGGAGGAACGACTCTATCAAAAAGCCTGAAGTTTTACATTTCAAATATTTTTCTATGATAGACAAAACCAGAAAAACCAATAGAGGGGCCTCTATCATAGAAACACTTTTTTATATTGTCATTTTTGTAGTAATTTCGATTGCCGTTATAAACGCAATGATCATGATGATGCGCTCTTTCAAAGAAACAAAAGTTGAGCGGGAGATTGTCCAGTCTGGAGAGATAATGGAACGAGTTGTCCGAGAGATCCGGGGAGCTTATCTGATAGACCCTCAAAGCACCGCGACTGATTTGAAAATATACACCAAGAGTGGTTCCGGGGTGAGCAAGCTAGAAGATTTTAATTTTACTGCTTCTAATCTGCAATTTTCGGAAGACGGTGTTTTGACAGGAAACCTAAATGGCCCGAATATTTCTGTTCAAGATGCTTCTTTTACCCAGATAACTACCGCTGTCGGTAAGGCAGTCAAAATAATGATAACCGTTAAAGCAAAAGACGACGCTAGGGCTCGAACTTATGTTTTTGATAACACGGTGGTTTTGCGAGGAACTTATTAAAACCAGTTTTCGTTTCAAGAATGAAAAATTTTAAAAATATAAAAAAAAATTCCGGCGCGGCTCTTCTGGTAGTAGTGATATTTTTTCTCTTTATTTCTTTGGCAATCATTGCAGGGCTTGTTTCCCCATCGGTTCGGGAGGTACAGTCCGTTACTGAAAATCTAAATTCTAAGAAGTCATATTTCTTGGCAGAGTCCGGAATAGAAGATACGATCTATCGTGTCTTGACCAATAAAACGATTGACACAACGGAAACGATCATTCTTGATTCCAATTCTGTCACGACCAACATTAATACTAACGGCAACCAGAAAGAAATAATTTCCTTAGGAGACGTTCTTAATTATGAAAGAAAAGTAGATGCAATTGTCCAAATGGGAGCCGGGATCGGGTTGAACTATGGGATGCAGGCTGGGGAAGGAGGCTTCTCGATGGATGGCGGATCAGAAATCGTAGGCAATGTTTACGCCAACGGGAGCATTCTTGCCACCACCGGGGTACATATAACTGGTACGGCCATCGCGGCTGGTAACACTTCTTACATCGGGGACGGCGACGGAGCAAAGCCGGATCCTTATCCCGGGACAGTTGTAATCGGCACCGGAAGCATTGGGGATGCTTGGGCTTATCAAGTTATAGGTGCCAATGTGGCCGGGTCTCTATATTGTCAGACCGGATCTTCGAATAACAAAAGTTGCGATACTTCAAAAGGAATTCCCCCCGCTATTGGTATGCCTTTTACCGAAGAAAACATCAATAATTGGAAAGCGGAAGGAACGGCTGGGGGGGTTATTACCGGCTCCACCAATTGTCATGGTGATTACGCGAACGGAAATTGCACCGTAGATTGGGCTGGGGCTACTTTTGGTCCCGGTAAAATAACCGGCAACCTTGTTGTTAATGGCGGAGGAACTCTTACCTTGACTGGGACGCTTTACGTGATGGGGACAATAACGGTCACTGGCGGGGGAAAAATAAAACTCCCATCAGATTTCAATGAATATAGTGCGACTATTGTTTCGGACGGACAAGTTGTTTTAAATGGGGGTAGTTATACGGGATCTGGTGCAGACGGAAGTTATCTCTTTGTGGTTACTGCCAATACTTGTCCCAACGGTTCCGGATGTTCTCTGCCTGGTAGTGGCGGCAATGCTCTCGTTGTTTCCGGTGGATCCGGAGCGATCGCGGTTTGTGCTCAAGACGGTACGGTTTCTTTGAGTGGGGGCATTTCGATAAATTCAGCTACCGGCAAACAAATCTCAGTAACTGGTGGTAGCCATATAATTTATGACGATGGATTGGCCAGTCCGGAATTTCAGGGTGGCGTAGCCGGTGGCTGGAACATGGCTGGCTGGCAAGAGAGCCAATAAATCAAAAATCGTTTATAATAGAGATATGAACAAAAAAATAATTATCGGAAATTGGAAAATGAATCCGACTTCTTCTAAAGAGGCCAGAAAACTATTTTCTGAAATTGACAAAAAGGCTGGAAAGACCAAAAACACAGAGGTGGTTGTCTGTGTACCTTTTGTTTATCTGGAAAATTTGAAAAAAATCGCAAAGAATGTTGCCTTAGGAGCGCAAGATCTTTTTTATGAAGAACGAGGAGCCTATACCGGAGAGATTTCAGCTCTTATGCTAGCAGATCTCGGAGTGAAATATGTTTTGATTGGACATTCAGAAAGACGAAAGTTGGGAGAAACAAATTTGGACGTAAACAAAAAAATAAAAGCAGCTCTTTTTGCTGGGCTTAGACCTATCGTTTGTGTGGGGGAGACAGAGCGAGATGAGCACCACGAATATTTCAATGTAGTAAAAAATCAAGTGAAGGAATGTCTAAGCGGAGTAGGTAAAGACTTGCTCAGAAAGATTATTATTGCTTATGAACCGGTTTGGGCGCTTTCCACCACTAGCGGTCGACACGATGCCACGTCGGCAGATGCGCGAGAAATGTCCGTTTTCATCAAAAAAATCTTGACAGATAAATTTGGTCTAAAGACTAAATTGCCTGTGATTATCTATGGTGGTTCGGTAAACGAAAAAAACTGTCGGGATTTTCTCCTGGGCGGGGGAGTGGCGGGATGCTTGCCGGGAGCGGCTAGCCTGCGAGCCGAAAAATTTTTAGCGATGATTAAAATAACGGAGGAAATTTAAATATGACACTAAGAAGTTTGAAAAACACAGACGTGTCCGGTAAAACTATTTTATACCGAGCTCCCTATGATATAGATGTGGTAGAAAAAAACGGAACATTGGAGGTTTCCGACGATTTACGAATTTCGGCAACTCTGCCGACTATCAAATTTTTAATTGAACAAAATTGTAAAATTGTAGTTCTCTTTTATGTTGGGCGTCCGGACGGGCAAGTGATAGAGAAACTTCGCACAGATCCTCATGCTCGAAAGCTTTCGGAATTGCTGGGCAAGCCAGTGTTGAAGGTAAATGATTGTGTTGGGTCCGAGGTGGACCAGAAGATTGTCGAAATGAAATCGGGCGATGTTTTGATGTTGGAAAATGTACGTTTCCATAGAGAGGAGACGGAGGATGATGATAGCTTTGCCAAAGAACTTTGTACGGGGAAAGACCTGATTGTTTTTGATGGTTTTCCGCAGGCACATCGAATGCATGCTTCTACTACTGGGATAGAGCGCCATTTACCTTCGGTGGCTGGGTTTTATCTGGAAAAGGAAGTGATTATGCTTTCGAATCTTTTGGGAAGCCCAAAGAAACCATTTACGGTAATTATAGGTGGAGCAAAAATCTCCGACAAAGTCGACGCCATTCATAATTTACTGAAAATAGCTGACACGGTACTGATAGGAGGAGCGGTAGCAAATGTTTTTTTGAAAGCGCAGGGCAAGGACATGGGTAGTTCTTTTGTTGAAGATATTTTTGTTGATAAAACCAAAAGAGAAAGGAAGGACTGGGTAGAAGAAGCAAAGAATATTTTGCTTGAAGCGCAGTCTTTGGGGAAAAATATTTTGTGCCCAAAAGATCTTGTCATTTCAGATGGTTCTGAGGTAAAGATTATTGTCATTGAAAAAGAGTCGGTGCCGGCCGGCTGGATGGCGCTTGATATTGGGCCGGAGACCAGAGAAATTTTTTTGAATGAAATCTTAAAATCCAAAACGGTCTTTATCAACGGCCCAATGGGAAAATCTGGGGACTCGAGATTTGTTGCTGGTTCGCAGGCAGTAATTCAAGCGACGAAAAGTGTTGTTGGAGAGACGATTGTTGCTGGCGGGGACACCATAGACACTTTCCGTAAAAACGGAAATTTAGAAAATTACACCCATATCAGTCTAGCCGGCGGTGCCACGCTTGAATTCTTGGCAGGTAAAGAATTACCTGCCCTCAAAGCGCTTGAGTAATCTTTTCTTTTATTTCAGCTTGATGGTCGCTACTTAAATATTCTATCCTGGGAAATTCTTTTAATTCATCATTGAAATATCGGGGAATCAAATGAATATGAAAATGAGGAATTTCGTTTCCGGCCACAGATTCAAGTACGTAATCGCATGCGAGCCCCTTTTTTATAGCAAGCATAATTTTTTTGGTTAGAACAAAAATTTTCGAAACCAATTCATCACTCGCTTCCTGCATCCAAACGATATGCTCTTTGGAAATTATTAGAATGTGTCCATGGGAAACCGGGCGAATATCCAAGAATGCAAAAAATTCTACATCCTCATAAATCTTTTCGGCTGGGATTTCTCCCTTGGCAATTTTACAAAAAATACAGCTATCCATAAACTCATTATATGATACAATTTCTCCGTATGCAAAAAGAAAGTGAACTGGTAAGAAAACTACTTGAGAGGATAGGAATCAAGGAAGAAGCCGGGGCGGGAAAATTTTTAAATCCAAGTTATGAGCGGGATTTTTTCGATCCATTTTTGATGCGTGATATGGAACGTACCTGCGTTCGCCTCTATGAGGCAGTAGAAGCGAATGAGAAAATAATGATCTATGCCGATTATGACTGCGATGGGATCCCGGGCGCGGTAATCTTGGCGGATCTTTTTAAGAAAATTGGTTTTAAAAATTATGATATATACATACCGATGCGTAACTCTGAAGGCTATGGACTCAATTTAGAAGCGATCAAAGAATTTATAGACAGGGGAGTGAAACTCCTAATCACGGTTGACCTTGGGATAACTGCTACTGAGGAAATAGCCCAAGCGGAAGCGGACGGAATGGACGTGATCATTACCGATCATCATTTGCCTTCGGAGACTTTGCCTCGAGCTTACGCTATTTTGAATCCAAAAACGGACCATTATCCCGAAAAGATGCTGTGCGGAGCCGGAGTTGTCTTTAAGCTGATTCAGGCTTTCGTAAAAAAATACGGAGAATATTTTAAAATAAATTCCGGTTGGGAAAAATGGACACTCGATATGGCCGGGCTTGCAACTCTCTCGGACATGGTGCCTCTACTCGGTGAAAATCGAGCAATGGCGAGCTTCGGCTTGAAAGTTTTGCGTAAATCTCCGCGTCTAGGCTTGCAGAAATTATTAGCCAAAATGAATATTAACCAGAGATATCTTTCCGAAGATGATCTCACTTTTATGGTTGCGCCCCGACTGAATGCTGCTTCGAGGATGGACGACCCAATGCGGGCGTACGAGCTTCTCTCTACCCTAGACGAAACAGAAGCAGGAAGTTTGGCGGGGCATCTGACGAAAATAAACGACGACCGAAAGCTTTTAGTGGCAGGCATAATGCGAGAAGTGAACAAAAATTTCGAACGTCGGGAAGTGAGGGAAGTCATTGTGATTGGCAGTCCAAAATGGAAGGTGGGAGTCCTGGGACTTGTGGCTGGAAAAATTGCGGACGAACATGGCAAGCCCGCTTTTGTTTGGGGCCGAGACGAAAATGACGAAATCAAGGGTTCATGCCGTTCTGATGGCTCTGTTTCGGTGGTAGAACTTATGAGTGCTGCTCGGGGACACTTCCTCGAATTTGGCGGACACGAACTTGCCGGAGGCTTTACGGTACTGGATGAAAAAGTTCATTTTTTAGAAGAGGTGCTCTCCAATTTATATCAACAAATAAAATCGGAAGAAAAGAAAGAAGAAAAGGAAAAATTTTTCCCCGCCATGGATCTTTCTTTTGTGAGCATGAAAAATTATCGAGAAATAGAGCGCCTCGCGCCCTTTGGTTGTGAGAATCCGAAGCCGGTATTTTTCTTTGAACATTTGAAAATCGAAAAAATAAAAAAATTCGGAAAGAACGGTTCGGGAGAGCATATTGAAATTACTTTTTCTGATTCCAGTGACAACAAAAGAACCGCCGTATCATTTTTTTCCGGGCGTGACTCTTTTTCCGTTCCAATTATGGAAGGTGGCTATGTCAAACTTTTGGCCACTTTCGACATGAGCCGTTTTCGTGGCCGAGAAGAATTGAGATTAAGGATAGTGGATATAGTATAATAAAAACAATGAAAAAGAATGAAATCATGATTTATACCGACGGAAGCTCGCTTGGAAACCCGGGGCCCGGGGGTTGGGGGGCCGTTTTAATTTTTCCGGACCACAAAGTGATAGAACTTGGGGGGAGAGAGATAAAATCAACTAACAACCGGATGGAAATAACGGGGGCGATTCGGGCGCTTGAAGAAGTTTCGAAGCGTAAACCAAAAGCAACCCCACATCGCCAAAGCCATGCGGGGCGAGGAAAAATTTCAATTTATACCGATTCCTCCTATCTTTTAAATGGCATTACTATGTGGGTGTACGGCTGGCAGAAAAATAATTGGAAAACAACAACCAAGGAAGATGTTTTAAATAAAGATCTATGG
>Ga0172369_10000150_pt1 | contig 97312 bp, 73 predicted proteins | sample LakKiv25m_FD_114539 | JGI IMG/M metagenome (GOLD analysis project Ga0172369, IMG submission 114539) | Freshwater microbial communities from Kabuno Bay, South-Kivu, Congo - kab_022012_11.25m | ecosystem: Environmental > Aquatic > Freshwater > Lake | place: Democratic Republic of the Congo... | reverse complement strand
TGATCAGCGAGATGGCCGACCGATAACAGCATCAACAGGGCGAGTCCCTGCAGCGAAGATGTTTCGGAGTTCTTCTTTGCCAGGGCGAGACCTTTCATCTCCGGCATCTGGTAGTCGAGCAACACCAGCCGATACGGCCGGTCCGTGTCGACACCGGCTTGCAGCTCATCGAGCGCCTGCTGGGGCTCGGCAACGGCCTGCACTCTCATGCCCCAACGTTGCAACTGCTCACTAAAAATTTCACGATTGATCGCATTATCATCAACGACCAGCACACGGACTCCACGCAGCAGCGCATTAACCTGCGCCACGGCCATCGGCGTCTCGATGATCTGCAGGTCCACGGTAAACCAGAAGGTCGTGCCTTCTCCCGGTGTGCTGTCGATATCAATCATGCCGCCCATCAGCTCCACCAGCTGCTTGCAAATGGCCAGCCCCAGTCCGGTGCCGCCGTATTTGCGCGTTGTGGAGGCATCGACCTGCGTGAAGGGTTCGAACAGCAGGTCACGCCGGTCAGCGGGAATGCCGATGCCGGTGTCGCGGACGTCAAATTGCAGGATTGCCCGGTCGCCGTTGCGCTGGTGCAGGTGGCAGGTAACGGCGACCACCCCTTCCTTGGTGAATTTCAACGAGTTGGAGAGCAGATTGACCAGCACCTGGCGCAAGCGCGCCTGGTCGCCGGCGACATAAACCGGCATGTCGGGGGGGAAGTCACAGATTAACTCCACCTGCTTGGTCAACGACTGTGCGGTAAAGCTCTCCATGATATTATCGAGCAGCTCCTGCAGATTGAACTGAGCAGATTCCAGCTCGATCTTCCCGGCTTCGATCTTTGAAAAATCGAGGATTTCATTGATCAGGTGCAGCAACAGATCGGAGGAGTAGGTGATCATCCGCGCGAAACGCCGCTGCTGCTCATCGAGCGGAGTATCGAGCAGCAGCCCGCTCATGCCGACCACGCCATTCAGCGGGGTACGGATTTCGTGGCTCATATTGGCGAGAAACTCGCTTTTTGCTTCATTGGCGCGCCGCGCCTCTTCCGCCATCCGTTCGGCATGGGTGCGCGCCGTTTCGAGCTCCAGATTCGCTGACATCAGCCGGCGATGTGCCTGTTCCTCGGTGTGCTGCAACGCATCCAGCATAGTATTAACGCCGCTGTTGAGGTTATCCAGTTCATCACGCATCCGCAGGTTCTCACGCTGGGGGACGCGGGTATCGAGATCGCCAAGCTCGCCGATGCGATGCAGATGCTGATCCAGCTGATGCACCCGCGCCAGCACCAGTCGCTCGAAAATGAGCGAAGTAGCCAGGCTGCAGACCAGGCTCACCAACAATAAGGTGATGATGAGGAAACGGATCACCGCCAGGGTCTGTGAGTACGTCGTGCGCGTGACGACCACCCGCATGATGGCCACCGGCGCGCCATCCAATCCGGGCACGATCTGGTATCCCGCCGATTGACGAGCACTGAGGGGGAAGGTGGCAATCGGATTCGCCATGTCAATCCGGCTGCGAATCCGATGAAAGTCGCGGGGCAGGTTCCGGTCATTCATTCGCTGGAATGAGAGCGAACAGTGTGTGACGTCTTTCAGGCGTTTCACTTCACCCTGGCTTAAGAATCGTCCGACGATCAGGTGCCCGCGAGCAGTTCCTGCTCCCTCGCTATTCAGGATCGGACTGATTGCAGCTTCGGTGATGCCATCCGGTGTCGTGATGAGACCGGTCACCGTCCGGTGTTCCGCCTGCTGACGTATAATTTCGTAGTGCGAGGATAGATATTCCAGGACACTTTTCGGCACCGGGATAACACGCTTGGTATCGAGATCATACCCGGAGCTGAATTTGACGCGACCGGATGGCGTCAGATAGACCAGCATGCTGATGCGGAGATTGCGCAGCGTATCCGGGTTAAAGTAATCTGCAATATAGGTTGATTTCTTGTCGTCCATGAACTGATAGGTATCATCCCAGTATCCCCAGTCCTTCGACGTCGAGTAGAGCGATTGCAGATCGGACTGCAGCACGTTATAGGCGCGCTGTACGTCGTTCTTTACCTCCCGGCGCTCGATCTTACGCAGGTGAGAGACCAGTATCTGGTGGGTCGAGAGAACGATCCCGCCCACCAGCCATAACTGGACGAATGCCAGCAGCAGTATTGTCTTTTTCCTGAGCGACATTACCTTGGTCCTCTTCAGGCAACCTGGTGCCAGTCCCAGAGGCGGTGGGTAATCATGCCGGCAGAATGTATCATGACTCCAATGTAAGTATCGGGGCTAATGTAGATATACTTTAGAAAAAATTTATGTGCTCAGGTAAAGCGACTGGGCGTGAATCTGGACCGGGATTTATCGGCAAGCCTGATTCCCCAGATAGGGGTGACATGGCAGCCGTTCATGAGGAATGACGATCAGTAGTATAGGGAGGACATACACGGCGTGTGAACCGCACAGGGGATAGCGGAGCGATGGGGTTTCAGGCGTTTTCGGCGCTGCCCGGCGCCTGGTTAATCGGCAGGATGAAAGAAACCATGTTGCCGTTCTCGCGTTCGTGATCGAGCCACAGGCGGCCGCCGTGCAGCTCCACGATCTTTCTGGAGAAGGTGAGACCGAGGCCGGTGGATGGCAGGTGTTTTCCGGCGCCGGTTTGTTCCCCCGGGACGGTTTCCTGCCGCGGCAACTGACCGCGCCCGGGCTTCCCGCCGGCGTTCTCGATGGTAAACAGCAGGGCGGATTCGCGCATGAAACGGCGGACGGATACCGTGACGGTATCACCACCCGGCGCGTATTTACAGATCATACCGAGCAAGTTCACCAGGGTGCGCGACACCTTCTCGCCATCGGCGATAAAGATGGGCAGGTCCGGCTCGATATCCGACGTTAGCTGCAGCTTCCTGCTCTCCGCCAGGACGGAGAGCTGTTGCAGCACGCTGTTGACCATGGCTTTCGGCGCTTGCGGTTCGCGCTTGACGCGCAACGTGTCTTCTTCGATCTGCTTGATATCCTGTAAATCGTTGATCATGCTCAGCAGCGTGCGCCCATCCTGAATCCCGATCTCGACAATCTCCTGCTGCACTGCGCCCATCCCGCCGAAATGCTTGAGCGTCATCAGCCCGCTCAACAGCGAGGCCAGCGAGATGCGGAGATCATGCACAACCAGGTGGCTGAGCTCGTCCATCGATTCATTCAGCGTGCGCAACTGCTCGTAGCTCCGCTGCAACTGTGTGTGCAGCGCCATCTCGTAGTCCCACAGGTACTTACGCTCCAGCAAAGCTTTGATGCGCGCCCGCAGCAGCACGGCGTTCGGCGGCTTGATCAGGTAATCATCGGCTCCCAGCGAAATGCACTCGACGGCCGTGTTGAAATCATGGTCAGTGGTGATGACGATCACCGGCAGGTGCCGCAGCTTTTCATCCGTCCGGATATGCTCCAACACCCGACGGCCGTCCATCTTTGGCATGTAAATATCGAGCAGGATCAGGTCGGGCGGCGTCTCGCGAATCATCTCCAGCGCCTGGACCCCATCACCGGCGGAGACCACCGTATAATCATCATGCTCGAGGTGACGCGTGATGGCCAGGCGCGTGGCCGCGTCATCCTCCGCAATGAAAATGGTGCCGGTGACTTTCAAGCGATTGGTCAGGAAGCAACTTTCCATTGACACTTGCAATGAATTTTCTTCGGTGTCCAGGGACATGGGGTTCCTTCATCATCAATAGTGCAACCGCATATTCATATGCGCTCGAAAGATGCTGGGTGCAATATCAGGGTCACCATTATTTTTCCATATAAAGAAATCTTTATCTTGTATTAAATATTATACAAAACCACCTATCTAGTTAGGTTGGCACTGGGTCCAGTCACAGTAAAGGGGAACCGCCCGAAGACTGTTCCCCTTTGACAATCTGCAGCACAGCCGCTGTCATCAGTCACGCGAATAGGTTTCCATTACGCCTTTGCGGACATAGTCGTATACTTCGTCGATGGGCAGGCGGATCTGTTCCATACTGTCGCGATCGCGAATGGTGACCGTTTTGTCCTCCAGCGTCTGGAAGTCCACCGTGATGCAGTAGGGCGTGCCCACTTCGTCATGACGGCTGTACGCCTTGCCGATGTTGCCGGTGTCTTCGTAGACCACGCGCATCTCGCCGGTGGACTGCATCTCGCGCTTGAGGCCTTTGCAGGTCTCCACGATCTCCGGGGCGTTGCGCTTGAGCGGCACCACCGCCGCCTTGATGGGAGCCATCGCCGGCTTCAGGCGCAGCACGGTGCGCTTTTCACCGTTGGGCTTGATCTCCTCTTCGTAGGCCTCGCAGAGCAGCGCCAGCACGCCGCGGTCCACCCCGGCCGACGGCTCGATGACGTAGGGCACGATCTGCTTGTTCGTCTCCAGGTCGAGGATGGTCAGCTTCGCCGTGCTGTCCGGGTTCGCCATCACCCGCGCCGTCAGCCCCAACTCGCTCTGGTTCTTCGAGTGCGAGCCCAGGTCGAAGTCGGTGCGGTTGGCAATGCCCTCGATCTCCTCCCAGCCGATGGGGTAATTGTACATCAGGTCCACGGTCGCCTTGGAGTAGTGCGCCAGCTCGTCCTGCGGCACGTGGTACAGGCGCAGGTTCTCGCGCTTGAGGCCCAGCGTGGTCCACCAGTGCACGCGGTCCTCCACCCAGCGCTCGTGCCATGCCTCGTCCTCGCCCGGCTTCACGAAATACTCGATCTCCATCTGCTCGAACTCGCGCACGCGGAAGATGAAGTTGCGCGGGGTGATCTCGTTGCGGAAGGCCTTGCCGATCTGCGCGATGCCGAAGGGCAGCTTCCGTCCGGTCGAGTCCACCACGTTCTTGAAGTTGGCGAAGATGCCCTGCGCGGTCTCCGGGCGCAGGTAGGCGAAGGATTCCTCCGTCGCCACCGGGCCCACCTGGGTGCGGAACATCATATTGAAGGGCCGCGGCTCGGTCAGGTCGTCGGAGCCGCAGCGCTCACAGCGGCCGTTCTTCACCTGGTCGGCGCGCCAACGGCTCTGGCACTTCCGGCAGTCCACCATCGGGTCGACGAAAGTCTCCTCGTGCCCGGAATATTTCCAGACCAGCGGGTTCATCAGGATACTGGCGTCGATGCCCTCCATGTCGTCGCGCTCGTAGACGTTGGCGCGCCACCAGGCCTGCTTGACGTTGTTCTTCAGCTCTACGCCCAGCGGTCCGTAATCGTATGTCCCCTGCAGCCCGCCGTAAATATCGCTGCCGGGAAAGATAAAGCCCCGCCGTTTGCACAGCGCGACGAGCGAATCCATTGAAGTTGCCGCCATATCCGTTCCTTACATCAAAAACTGGCCACAAGTATACCGGTTTTTCGCGCGAGAATCCAGCGCGATCCGCCGGCACGCTGATCGGATGACCGCCGGGTTTACCGGCAAACAAGCCGTGATATAATGGTGATAGTCACCTTCCAGGAGGTTTCCCCATGCGCGCATCGATCTACCTGTGCCTTGTCGCGTTCGTGCTGCTGGTGCCCGGGCTATGTTTTACCGCGGAGGAACAACCTGTTGCCCCGTGGATCAATCAAGTAATCAAACCGGCGAACGGCATGCAGCTTCCCAACCCGCGGCCTCCGGTCATTACCGAGGCAACCCCGGATGAACCCGAGCTAATTCCTACGTGCTTTCGCATTGTGCAGTTAATGCATCGCAGTGCAAACGAGATGGTGCCGCTCTTTGCCCCGAAAACGAATTCGGATTTACGGCCGTTCCTCCCCCGCGGCATCTTCGTCAGCCGCGCCGGGGATCACACGCTGCTGGTCACCGCGGGCAGAGAGGAGGACCTGGATGGAGTTGAACGGCTGGTGAAGCTGCTCGACGTGCCGGCGCCGCGTGCTCTCCTCGAAGTCATGCTGGTGGAAACCACGAAATTCGTCCCATTACCCAACGCCAGTCCTGACGGCACGCTCAACGACGCTAGACTCAAAACGACGCAGATGATGGGTGGGCTAGCGCCTTTCTTGCAGCAGCCTGATACCATCATTTACCGCACCTTCCTCGACATCCCGAACGACCAGCAAGGGGTGCTCGACCTCAGTGCCTACCCGCTGCCGGTGAAAAGTCTCCTTTTCGGCCGGGTCCACATTCATCCCGATAACACCGCCGAGCTACCCGTTATTCCGCTGTACAAGGAGGAGCAGGTAGGTCAGAAGCTGGTTATCGGCGTCCACAAAGATCACGGTGTATTGCTGCTGAACACCTTGCTGACTGCGTTGAAGCCAGTAGAGGATCCGGCAGGGAAGGCCCATTACTTCTACCTGCTGGTGGGGGTGAATATCTGCCGCGATGGCAGCGTGCATCTCACCGACGGCATGCGGCCGTTGCGGGTGTTTTACGATGGACGAAAAAAGCCATTGCTCATCCCATTGCAACAGACCAACGTCGAGATCCTGCTGCTGCACGGCGCCTGGTTAGAGGATACCGTCACGCCCCCTGGGAACTGGCCGCAACAGGCATGGCCGCCGTTCGCGGCGTCGCCGGGCATGAATGCATTGCTGGTAACGGGCGATGAGCGGCAGCGCGCCGTGCTGCAGCAACTCATCCCGTCTTTCGATTTCCCGCAGCCGGCTCTCCAGGTGGAAGGCCAGTATTACCGCATCGCCGAGAAGGATGTGCGGGAGCTTGGCCTGCGGCAATCTCGCAACGGCGATTGGCCGCTCCCCTTCACCGATGCCGGGCTCTCACGAAAAATGGCGTTATCGCTGGTGAACAACAAGGCGAAACTGATCACGATGCCGCGGGTCGTGGCGCCATTCGGCACCGGGGGGGTCGAGGAGGATGGCTGGGGGTTACAGGTCGATTGCGCCTATACCTGGCGAGACGGCAGCATCGGCCTGCAGGTCTCCCCAGTGATACCTCATTCGGTGCTGCCCAGAGCGCAGGACGCGAAGACCGTAGCACTGGTACTCCGCGCCGACCGACCGGCCATCGCCGGTGTATTTCCGCTTAATGACGGCGAACTGCTGCTGTTTGTGGTCAAGGCGGCTCCGGTGAACGGAGATGAGCCGTCGGGTATGCAGTATCTGCCACCGTTGTTCTAGAGCAATTCGGCAAATGCCGTTCCGCTTTCCGTTGTCCACGGTCATCCTGTAGAAGGCGGAACCGAGGGTGCAAAACGTGGAACGCCATTTCCACGTTTTGTACTAGAGATGGGGAGCCTTACGCCGCGCTCGTCATCGGCGAGCCGTTGGAGGGCAGCAGGCTTTCGACCAGCCGCACCAGTTGGAAGATGTCATCTTTACGGTAAAAGGCGTCCGCTTTACTGTTACGGGCGATTATCGCCACATCGACATGGTTGCTCATCATCACGATCTTAGTCGTGATTCCCCCGCCGCGCACTCTCTGGATCAGCACATCACCATTGAAATCCGGCAGCATGTAATCGGTGAGGATGAGGTCGAAGGGTTGCGCCATGATCTGTGTGAACGCTTCTTCACCGGTCATCACCGCGGTGACGCGGTATCCCGCGCGTTCCAACACCAGGGTGAATAGATCACTTTGATCAGGATCGTCGGCAACTAACAATAAATGGTACTGCGTGTGTATGGCCATTTTGTCTATATGTTATTCCTTAGATAATAATGTCTAAACCAGTTTAGGCTTTTTAAGACAAATACTGACGGCATGTTCGAATGTTGCCCGGGTAACCTGGCTTTTATGTGTGTTTACTCCTTAAAGTATCGGAAGAATATCGAGAAACTTTAATTACTGACATGTTCGATCAATACGACAATTTCGAGACCAAAACGCGCCCGGGGGGAGTGACCAGTCACTCCCCCCGGGCGTCGACATTTCCTTCATCGCCGGTTTAGCTGCAGCCGCTGGTGCTGCCGCAGTTCAGGCATTTGTAGCAGGAGCCGCTGCGGACCATGATCTCGCCGCAGTTGGAGCACGGCGGCGCGTCGGACTGGTTGTCGAAGCTCATCGTGCGCTCCTCCACCTCCTGCACCAGCTTCGCCACCTCGCGTTCGATGCCGCCGGCATCGTCGCTGTCATGGCTCTCTTCCTCTTCCATCTCCGGCTCCACCGTGGTGGGCGAGACGTATTGCGCGGTGACGTCCTTGGGCAGGAACTTGATTGCCAGCCAGCGGAAGAGGTAGTCCACGATGGACTTCGCCATCGGAATTTCCTTGTTGGTGGTCCAGCCGGAGGGTTCGAAGCGGGAATGGCTGAACTTGTCTACCAGCGTCTGCAGCGGCACACCGTATTGCAGCGCGATGGAGATGGCGATGGCAAAGGAGTCCATCAGCCCGGAGACCACCGACCCCTGCTTGGACATCCGGATGAAGATTTCACCCGGCGTGCCGTCCTCATACAGCCCGGCGGTGATGTAGCCTTCATGCCCGCCGACGCTGAATTTGTGGGTGACGGCGCGGCGTTCGTCCGGTAGGCGGCGGCGCAGCGCCTTCAGCTCGACAGGCTTGCCGTCTGCCTTCTTGGCGACCGCCGTCCCGCTGCCGCTTTCCTTGTTGGTGTTGAGCGGCTGCGTGCGCTTGCTGCCGTCGCGGTAGATGGCCACCGACTTCACGCCCATGCGCCATGCCTCGATGTAGAGATCCATGATCTCCTCGACGGTGGCCTCCTTGGGCAGGTTCACCGTCTTGCTGATGGCGCCGGAGAGGAAGGTCTGCACGGCGGCCATCATGCGCAGGTGGCCCATGTAATGGATGGAGCGGATGCCGTTGGCCGGCTTGAACGCGCAATCGAACACCGGCAGATGCTCATCCAGCAGGCCGGGCGCACCCTCGATGGTGCCCTGCTGCTCGATGTATTGCAGGATCTCGGACGTCTGCGCGTCGGAATAGCCCAGCTTGCGCAGCGCTTCCGGCACGGTGCGGTTGACGATCTTCAGCATGCCGCCGCCCGCCAGCTTCTTGTATTTGATCAGCGCGATGTCCGGCTCGACGCCGGTGGTGTCGCAGTCCATCATGAAGCCGATGGTGCCGGTGGGCGCCAGCAGCGTGGTCTGCGCATTGCGGTAACCATACTGCTCACCGAGCTGGATCGCCTCGTCCCAGACGGTGCGGGCGGCCTTGATCAGGTCGCGCACGCTACGCAGCCGCTCGATGCGGTCCACCTGTGCCCGGTGCTTATTAACCACGCGCAGGAAGGGCTCGCGGTTCTTGGTGAACTCGCTGAAGGTGCCCACGCGCGAGGCGATCTCGGCGGAGGTCAGGTAGGCCTGGCCGGTCATGATGCCGGTGATGGCGGCGGCCAGCGCGCGGCCTTCGTCGCTGTCATACGGCAGGCCGTTGGCCATCAGCAGCGCGCCCAGGTTGGCGTAGCCCAGGCCGAGCGGGCGGAAACGCTTCGAGTTGTTGGTGATCTGCGGCGTCGGGTAGGAGGCGCGGTCGACGATGATGTCCTGCGCGACGATCATGATGCGGATCGCCCGGCGGAAGGACTCGACGTCGAACTCGCCGCTCGCCTTGCGGAAGTTCATCAGGTTCAGCGACGCCAGGTTGCACGCGCTGTCGTCGACGAACATGAACTCCGAGCACGGGTTGCTGGCGTTGATGCGGCCGGAGTTGGCACAGGTATGCCACTCGTTGACCGTGGTGTCATACTGGATGCCGGGATCGCCGCAGATATGCGCCGCTTCCGCCATCTGGCGCAGCAGTTCGCGCGCCTTGAACTTCTCCACGCGCTCGCCGGAGGTGACGGCGCGCGTATGCCATTCCTTGTCGCGAATCACCGCGTCCATGAAGTCGTCAGTGACGCGCACGCTGTTATTGGAATTCTGGAACATCACGCTGTTGTAGGCTTCGCCGCCGAAGGAGCCGTCGTAGCCGGCGTCGATGAGCGCCCACGCCTTCTTCTCTTCGTGCGCCTTGCAGTGGATGAATTCCTCGATGTCCGGATGATCGATGTTGAGAATCACCATCTTCGCCGCGCGGCGGGTGCGGCCGCCGGATTTGATGACGCCGGCAAAGGCATCGAAGCCGCGCATGAAGGAGACCGGCCCGGAGGCGAAGCCGCCGCTGCTCAAGCGCTCCTTGCTCGCGCGCAGGCTGGAGAAATTGGTGCCGGTGCCGGACCCGAATTTGAAGAGCATGCCCTCCGTGCGCGCCAGCCCGAGGATGGCATCCATGGTGTCGTCGACGGAATTGATGAAACAGGCGGAACATTGCGGTTCGGCTTCGATGCCGACGTTGAACCAGACCGGGCTGTTGAAGGCGGCCTTCTGGTAGATCAGCAGGTGCGTCAGGTCGTCGCGAAAGGCGTTGGCTTCGGCGGTATTGAGGAAGTAGCCGCCTTCCTGCCCCCACTTGGTGATAGTCTCGACCACGCGGGTGATGAGGAGCTTCAGGCTCTTTTCACGCCCGGAGGACTGCCCCACCCCCACGCGAAAATACTTGGAGACGACGACGTTGGTCGCCATCTGCGACCAGAAGGCGGGCATCTCCACGTCGTTCTGCTCGAAGATGATCTCGCCGTTCTCCGCGGTAATGCTGGCATACCGCTCTTCCCATTCGACTTCCGAATATGGATGCACGCCTTCAGTGCTGAAGTAGCGCTCGATCCGTAAGGCGCCCGACGGGTCCGGCGCAAACAGCCCGTCATCCGGCTGCATCTTCCCGCCCGCAGGCAAATCGAGACTGGCCATGGGGGATAACCTCCTCAATAATATGTGACTAGTGATTAGTGGCTAGTGACGAGTGGCAGCGAAACGGCCGGGGGTGGTGCTGCGATCAGATCATAGTCACTGATGAATCGTTCACAGGGCGGCTGCGCCGCAACCAAATATAAAATCTTCGCTTGTTGGCGAGAAATCGTCGGATTAATAATACTGACAATCCCGCACCGATATGGAGGGCGGGGAAACCGGAACAAGCCGCTGAAAGCGACTCACTGTTCGAAGAGCCGCGGTTGTTGCGCATCGGCGCGCTCCTGCTGGGTTCGTTGGAACATGCGCTCGATTTCGCTCATGAATGAGCCCAGGTCGCGGAATTCCTTATAGACCGAGGCGAAGCGCACGTAAGCGACTTCGTCGAGATCGCGCAGGCGCTGCATCACCTGGTCGCCGATATGCGTCGAGGAGATCTCGTCCGTGAGGGTATCCCGCAATGCCCGCTCGATGTCGTACCCCAACTGCTCGATGGCCTCGCGGCTGATGGGGCGTTTCTGACACGCTCGCGTGAGACCTTCCACCAGCTTCTCGCGATTGAACACCTCGCGGCGCCCGTCCTTTTTGATCACGTAGAGCGGGGGGTCCTCGTAGCGCTCGTAGGTCGTGAAACGGCGCCGGCATTCCTGGCACTCACGACGGCGGCGGATGGTGCCCTGCTCCTCGTTGGCGCGCGTTTCAATAACCCGGGTATCCTCGGCGTGGCAGATTGGACAACGCACAGATGATGGCCTCTGAATTCCGAAAAAATGCCCACCATAACTAGATATGGTGGCAGAAAGTATTATATGTCAACAGGAGTAGTGTGTCAATGGAATATCCGGCAATTTAACAGTTTCCTCACGACAGCTTGTGCTGACTTTGAACAGCGCTTATCAGCGCTCGATACGGTGGTCGAGTAGCACTACAAACTTATGTTTAAGTATACGTGCGTTTGCCTTTGCCGTCAAGGGGTTTTTCTGGCATTCAGGCGCTTTCCACGCGGTACAATTCCATCTGCCCCGGCGCCAGCCAGCAGCGGGCGATGACGAAATCGGTGCCGGGGGTGGCGTGCCACTCGTCGGCGGCGGACAGGTCCTGCTCGGCGCCCTGCCAGCCCACGCGGAACAGGTTGGGCGCGCGGCCGGCGATGCAGACTTCGGCGGCGTCGCTCTCCGTCTGGCTGTTGTTCACCACCGCCACGTATTTGCCGCCCTTCGCATCCGTGAATTCGGACACGATCAACGGCGACCCGTGAATCGATTTCGCCCAGTGCACCAGCGGGCTGCCGGTGAGCAGCGGCGCCCCACCCCACGCGCGGCCGACGTGGAAGGCGCGCTCCAGCGTCAACCCGAGCAGCACCGGCGCCTGCCACTGCAGGAAGGTGCGGTTGACGCGGCTCAGCCACTCAAAGGTTTCCGTGCGCTCCCAGTGCTCATCGATGGGCGACACGCGGTAGTTGTCCTGCGGCTCGCGCATGTAGAAGAAGAACCAGAGGATCCCCTTCGCGCCGTGGGCGGCGGCGGTGTTCACCTGCCAGCGCAGGTCGTCCTCCCGCGGCGGGCGGTAGCGGAAGTGCCCCACCGACAGCAGCGTGGTCCAGAAGGGGATGCCGTGCCGCCGGCTGGCGGCCTCGAACTCGCGCAGGTTGGTGAAATACATGTCCCAGCCTTCCTGGCCGGGGTTCATCTGCGCGTAGCAATCGTAGCAGAGCAGGTCGGGCTTCGCCAGCTCGACAAACGCATCCAGGTAGGCGGCCCAGCTCGCGTAGCCGACGCGCGTCTCCACCCCCGGGTACCAGGGCAGCAGGTTGAGGAAGGGCGAGAGGTGCGGCGCCAGCTCCTTGTGCAGGCGGTAGGCCCGGCAGGCGTCCGCGAAATCCTCGGCGCCCGGCTCGTCGCCGACGTGGAAACCGAAGACCGCCGGGTGGCCGCCGAACTCCTCGATCGCCTGGCTCAACCCCGCGCGAAAGGCCTCCTCGCCTCCCTCCGTCAACGTGCGCCAGTATGCCCGCCGGTCACAGACAATCAGTTTGATATTCTCGTCGGCAGCGGCATCGAGCAGGGCGCGCAGCTCCTCCACCGGGTGGCGTTCCGCGTCGAACTCCGGACTGATGGTCAACGTCATGCCGGCGTCCGCCCAGTCGCGCACCGCTGCCGGACCTTGCTGATCGACGGTGACATAATTCCAGCAGCCCATCGGAAACTGACCCATGCGAAACTCCACCAGATGAAAGGATTTGTCTTCGCGGGCTGCGGAAAAACGGCGGTTGCAAAGTCCCGGAACGGGTTTGTCTCAGTACTTTCGCGATCTGTCAAGACGGCACCTTTTTCAAAATTGAACAAATTATCCGCAAATAAATATCCACAATTGGGGAAAGAGGAGGGCGTTGTCGGGGGAGGCTGGGGGCGGTGGGCCGGGTCACGAGAGGTTGGTGCTGGTGAGAACTGGATCGGCGGGCTGGGTCATGAAAGGCTGATTTTGGTGAGGATCGGGTCGGCGGGCCGGTAGGTCAGCGTGGGGGATGGGAAAAATGGGAAGGAATAGGAAAAATGAGATGGGAGAAATGGGAGATGGCTGGGAAAGCTTTTCGTGAATGCGCCAACACATTTTTCCCATTCCTTCCCATTTTTCCCATCCCCCACGCTGACCTACCAGCCCGCCGACCCGATCCTCACCAGCACCAGCCTACCGTTCCCCGAACAAACGGCAAACTGAAAAACAATAATTATTCCATATATTTTTGTTAACCAACCACTATCTCTACTTGACAATAAGATAGTTTAGTTAGACAATCACAAGCGTAGCAACTCCCCCACGTGGTAAATTTCTTTGCCATCGTTGCCGATAATATAATATAGGATCCAGCATTCCGCTCCGTGAGTTCAATATCAAGGGGGTCAACAGATGTCTTCACGCAAACGTGGGCAGCACGGTTTTACGCTCATCGAGATGCTGATTGTGGTCAGCATCATCTCGACGATGGCGCTCATTGTCATCCCGCGCATCAACGGCGCCACGCGCCGCGGGCGCGAGGCGGCCCTGATGGCCAACCTGCAGATCATGCGGGGGGCGATCATGCAGTTCCAGAGCGACACGGGATGTTTCCCCACCTCACTCAACGATCTCGTCCTGCCGAGAAGCAACGCGCCGACGATCGGCCTGTCGCCGGAGGACGGCCAGGAAGAGATCATTCCCGATCCGCAGAGCTATAACGGGCCGTACCTGCTGCCCTACAGCGGTATCGAGAATACCGGCATCCCCTTCAACACTATCTTCCCGGATTACATAAAGAAATCGCTGGAAGAGCAGTGGAACTATCGCTTTGAGCGCGGCGAAGGCATGATCAGTTGCCCGGCCGGCATCGGCGCCACGCTCACCGGCATCCCCTACGAGCAGTTATAAACGCATGGATGATTGGAAGGTTGGAAGATTGGATGGTTGGAAGAATGCATGGGTTGTTCGTCTCAACACCCCACGTTCACTTCCATCCTTCCATCCTTTCATCCTTCCATCCTTTCATCCTTCCACCCTTCCAGTCTTCCAGTTTCACCGTAAGAACCGTCCGCCGCTGATGTCGATCAGCGCGCCGTTCACGAAGGACGCAGCGTCGCTCGCCAGGAAGACGATGGTCTCCGCGACCTCCTCCGCCTTGCCGTTGCGGCTCAACGGCGTTTCCGCGGCGTATTGCTTCATCCGCTCGGGCGTGCTGTAGCGCTCATGGTGGGCAGTCTCGATCACGCCGGGCATCACCGCGTTCACCCGCACCGATGGCGCCAACTCGCGAGCCAGCGTACGCGTCAGCACCTGCAGCCCGCCTTTCGCCACCGCGTAGGCGCCCGCGCCGTTCGCCCCGCCCGTCTGCACGGACAGCGACAGGTTATTCACGATGGCCGCCTTGCCCCCGCCGTGCAGGTGCGGAATGGCCGCGCGCGTTACCAGGAAAGCGCTGGTCAGGTTGGTATCCAGCACCGCGTGCCACAGCTTCAGCGAGCAGTCCTCGATGCGCGAGCGCTCAATCGGCGAGCCGGCATTGTTTACCAGGATATCCAGCCGGCCGGCCTGATCGACAAGCTGCTGCACGATGGCATTTGCCTGCTCTTCATGCACCAGGTCCGCTTGCAGCAGCATGCCGTCGCCGCCCGACGCGCGAATGCCCTCCAACACGGCCCGCGCCTGCTTCGCGCTGCTGCGGTAATGAATGCCCACAAAAGCGCCCCGCGCCGCCAGCAGTTCCACCGTCGCCCGCCCGATGCCCACGCCCGCGCCGGTTACCAGCGCCACCTTGCCCACCATATCTTTGTCCATCGTGCCTAGCCTTTCGTTTGGGTCTCGAAGGAACAGTTCCCGGTGAAAGACCGGTTTTCCTGCAGGACTCGCGTTGTCTTCCATACACGACATTTAACATAATATATGTTTTAATTAAGCAAGCGCACGGTATAGGTACTGGTGTAAGGAATCAAAAAACCATGCAGGCGGCTGCCGGATTTTGAAATGCCGGGGAAGGTGAAGCGGATGAAAGCGGTACAGATGCTGGCGTTGCTCCTCATGGTCATGGCGGCCATCAACCTGGGAATCCAGGACTTGCTGGGCATCGATCTGATCCGGCATGTCATCCACGAGCATCTCTTCGAGTTTCTCGGATATTCGACCGACTCTCCCTTGTATCTGCTGGTCGGCGCGGCCGGGTGCTACGGCTTGACTATGCTCGGTAGGCCACTTCACCCACGGAAGAAACCGCAACTGCCGTCCCGGGAGTGCCCGGGCTGCTAGCGCCCGGACACCCCGCCTTTTGGGGTGGATGAGGAGAAATGTGCAAAGGAGATAACCCCGCCTCTGGCAGCCTCCTCATTTCAATCGCGTATAACCTTCCTTGTTTCCCGCTTTCCAATATCCCGGTCACCGATGCAGGTTGGTCACGGCAAGGATATACAGGATTCGTCCGGCATTCACAGATGGATATCCTCTTCCTCCGCCAGCTCCTCCGTCTCCAGTTGCACCGTCATGTGCGGAATATCGAATTGATCGTGGAGCAGGTTGCGGATCGTTTCCAGTTTCACGCAGGCGAAGTCCTCACAATTCACCACCACGTGGCAGCTCAACGCATACATGCCGGTGGTCAGCGTCCAGACGTGCAGGTCATGCACACCGAGCACGCCGGGAAGGCCGAGGAGGACGGCGCGCACCTGCTCCACGTCGACATGCTTCGGCACCGCCTCCAGCAGCACGTCCACCGCCTCCCCCACCAGACCGACGGAGCTGACGACGATGAGAATAGCGATGCCGATCGCCATAATGGGGTCGGCAATCGTCCAGCCGAAGGCGATGACGAACACGCCGGCGAGGACGGCGCCCAGCGAACCGAGCGCATCGGCCAGCAGGTGGTAAAACGCGGCGCGGATGTTGAGCGAATGCGCGTGGCCGTGCTGCAGCAGATAGGCGCCCAGCAGGTTCACCACCAGGCCGCCGGCGGCGATGATCAGCAAACCGAGGCCGTGCACCGCGGGGGGGTGCAGCAACCGGGTAATCGCCTCGACGGTGATGAACACGGTGATGGCCAGCAGCGTCATGCCGTTGAATAGCGCGGCGAGGATCTCGACGCGGTAATAGCCGTACGACCGGCGCGGGTCGGGAGGGCGCGCGGCGAACCAGAGGGCAACCAGCGCCAGCGCCAGCGCGGCCACGTCCGTCAGCATGTGCCCGGCGTCGGAGAGCAGCGCCAGGCTGTTGGTGAGCACCCCGCCGATCACCTCGGCCACCAGATAGATCAGGTTCAATAACAGCACCACGAGCAGCCGGCGGCGGTTGCCCGCCGCGGCGTGCTCGTGGTGATGGGCGTGATGATGGTCAGCCATTCCGCTGACGTTATTCCCGTTTTATTGTGCCGGCATCGGCCGCATTGTTTGCGCGGCCTTCACCAGTGAATACAGGAAACTCAGTTGCCCGCCGGGGACGGTGACGCCTCCGTGCAGCCGCCCGTCCTTGATCTCCTGGAAGGTGGTGATGGGCGGATTCTGCGGCGGGAACATGGAGAGGAACATGCTCGCTTCCTTCCGCTGGTTCGGCGGGAACCAGGTGATCGCCACCATGCACAGGTCGCGCAGTGCGATGCTCTCGAACCCGGTCGACTTCTCCGCGATAGTCCCTTTCAACGCCTGGTAGCCCCGGCTGGCGGTGAAACCGGCGTTATCCGGCTGCCGCACCCGCTTGATCAACGCCGCCATCTCCTGGTTGCTCGCATAGCCCAGCGTCACCAGCATTTTGTCGCCGAGATAGGCCACCCGGCCGTCGAGCGAGAAGGGCGGCGGCGCCGCCGCCTTCGTGTTCTTCTCGTCCTTCGGCTGCGCGGTCTTCTCCGCCGCCGGCTGAACCATCTTCACCTCGATGCGGTCCACCGGCAGGCCTTCGATCTTTTCCGTGTCCGACTTCAGGTCGAAGGTCACGATGTTCGTCAGCATGTCGTTCTTCACCGAGTCGCGGCTGAGCACCAATTCCTTCACGAAGGCGCGCACCGAACTCCGCGCTTCCTTCTCATTGGTCACATGGTAGACGGCGACCAGGGTCGCCCCCGCGTCCGCGTTCGCCGGGACGGTGATGCCGAGGGCGCGTCCCTGCGAGCACTGGGTCAACAGCGCGGTATAACTCTTCATCAGCGCCTGCCCATGCTCTTCCGGCAGGAAGGACGCGAGGATGCCGAAAGCAATGCGCGTCATGAACTGGGCGGTGCCCGGCGACCCCACCAGCGCGGGACCGCCCGCGCCGCAATAAGCCAGGTTCTTCGGCAGGTAGCCGGCGTAGTCGAACGCGGTGGTATCCGCTTTCGGAGCCGCCAGGCTGCGCGCCAGCACGCTGCCCGGCACCGGAACGGCATAACTGTCCAGCGACAGGTCGTGGTCGACCATCGTCAGGCCGACTTCGACGCGCTCGACATTATCCTGCTGCTCCTTCATCACCTCCAGCACCGGCTTCACCATCGGTTCCAGCATGGGCGGCACGGTCATTTGCGACAGGTCGTAATTGGCCATCTGGATGGAGAGGGCGACGTCGCGGTTGGTGATCAGCGGCAGATCGAGGGTAACGGCGGTGAAGGCCGGCGCCTTCGCCATATTGCCGACGGCGTACTTGCCGCAGATCGTGTAGCGCAGGTTCGTCGGCGGATTGCCCTTCTCATAATACGCGCGGAAGGCTTGCGGGTCGGTCAGCGGCAGGACCAGATAGATCGGCGGCAGGAGATCGGGGTTCGGTTTCATCACCCCGTTTTCCTCGATGACCGGCGGGATATCTCCGCCTTTCGGCGGCATGACGGCCACCCACAGGCTGCCCTGCGCATCTACTCCCGGCAGCTTCTTCAGGCTCTCCACCATCCCCTGCAGCAGTGCGGTCACGTTGGTCATGGTCGCCTTCGCGTTCGGCGCACCCGGCGTTTCTTCGGGGAACAGACCGTCGATCATATTCAGTAAGGGGGCGAACACCATCAGCTGCTTTTCCGGCTGCGTGATCTTCACCGCCACCATGCTCTTAGACAGCGCCAGTGATTCTCCGCCTTGCGCCAGGCCGGCCAGCATGCAGGCCAGCAGCCCCAGGACCACTACAAAATTACGCATGCAATACCCCTTTCCCTGCAGGCGCGAACCGCCCGCGTCCCGTCATCGTTCCGGCACCACTATCCGCACGGTGGCGGAGATCAGTTGGTCGACTGTCCGGCCGGTCTTTTCATCGACAATGCGCCAGCCGGTGGCGGTGATGTCATACTCGCCGGGGGCCAGGTCGCGGCTGTCCAGCTGGTAGACGCTGTTCTCCGCTGGCTCAAAGCGCTGGTCTTCCGCGTTGCCGCGCACCGGGTGGGCGATTACGGTGATCTGATCGATATTCCCGGTCGCCTGCACGGTCACCGACATCCGGCCGGTGACCGTCTGCCCGGGGGTGATCCCGCGCAGGGTGAGGCTGTTGAACCAGTCGATGCCCGCATAACGCAGCGGCGGGGTGAAGCCCGCGTCCTGGGTCAGCACCAACGCGCCGTAGGCGCAATACCCGGCATTGCCCACCGGGTGGACGTTCACGCGGAAACGCTGGCTCTCGGTGACGGTAAAGCTGCCCAGCCGGTACCACCCGTCCACGCTGCCCGCCTGCAGCGTTTTCGCCAGCTTCACCGCGGGTTTGCCTTCCGCTGACGCGCTCTCGGCCACACTCACTTCCAGGCCGCGCAGCCGCGGCTGTGCCAGCACCCACACCTGGTAAATACCCGGGCGAGCGAGGAACACGCTGGTATCTTCCGCGGCGCCGGTCTCCGAGACGCGGCCCAGCCCACCCCAGAGGGACGCCGGCTCCCAGGACCCATGCAGATCGCGTCCGCCGTGCAGCGCCACGCTGTGCCAGCGCGTGCGGCCGATGGTCAGCACGCGGTAGGGGGTTGCGGAGACATTCCCCTTCGTGTCGATGGCCTCGAGCCCGTAAACCAGTGCCTTGCCGCCCGCCTGCGCCGGAATGCTGCCGGCAAACAACACGTTGCCGCCATTATCAACCGGCTTCAGCTCCAGCGTCTCTAACCGGCTGGCATTCTCACCGTAGCGCAGGCGCACCGACTTCACGCCGTCCGGCGAAAAGGCCGTGACCCGCACAGCCAGCGGCACGCCGGCGACCGGATAGTCCAGCGCGAATGTCGGCGGCAGCAGGTACGGCCCTTCCGGATTCGACGTCAGGCCGATCCCGTAAATGCGCAACGGCAGGGCGCCGGCGAAGAGCGTAACCCGCAATGAGCCGCTGGCGAATTGCCCCGACGGCACCGGGAGATCGGAATCGGTCACCTCGTCCGGCGTCACCATCAGTTCGGTGGGCTCCAGGCGGTTGAAGCCGACAAAGCCGGGACCTTCGGTTTCCAGGTGCAGCGTCGCGCCCGCGGCCGGGACGCCGTCCACCGGAATCAGGTAGGTGACGGAGCTGCCGACGGGCACTTCCCGGCAATCCCCATCCACCCTGGAAGCGCCGGCATTGGTCAGCATCGCCGCGTCATCGGGCGGCGCCAGCGGGGTGATATACCTGGCCACCGGCCGGTCGGGTTCGGTCGGTTGATCGTCCAGGCCGTCCGGCAAGCCGTCACTGTCCGTGTCCTGGTTGCGGGGGTCGCTGCCCCGGTAGGCTTCCTGCGTGTCGGACAGGCCGTCGCGATCGGCATCGGTACTGGTCACCTTCACCGTGGCGTCCGGGGTGATGGTTTCGCCGAACCCGTTGCCTTCCACCACGCGGGCGTGCAGACTGAGCGTGCCGCCGGTCAGCATGGGCGGCAGCACGGCGGTCCACTGGCCCGGCCCAGCCGGCTGCAGGTCCGCGACCCCGGTCAGGCCATTCGGCGCCTGGAAAATAATGCGCGCCGACAACACCGGCGCCTGGCCGTCGATGCGCACCCCCACCCGCATCTCACGGTCGTCAGGCAGTTCCGGCGGCACGGCCGGCGTGGAGACGCGCAGCGTGGGCGGGCGGCGTTTGAAGGTATCTAACTTATTGGCCTTGAGGTAGGCCAACATGGCTTCGAGCTCGCGCTGGCCGCGCAGGAGCTGCGAGGGGGTCATCACCGTGTGGGTGCGTTCGATCTCCGGCAGCATGCCTTCCAGCACCGCCGGCGGCACGCCGCTGGGATCCAGGTAGATCACCTGGCCCGGGCCTTTCAGCACGGACAGTGCGGTGCGCAGCTCGGCGACCGAGCTCACCCGGCTGGCGAGGACCACCGGGAAGCCGGCGGGCAGGCTGTTGCCCCCCAACCAGGCCGGATCGTCCTTGCGGGTCAGCGGCTGCACGAAAGCGCCCAGCCAGCCCGCCTTCGCCACGGCCTGCATGGCGGCGGCGGTGGGCCATTCCCCCGGCTCGCCGCGCACGGAGACGATGGATAGATCCATTTGCCGCGCGCGCGCCGGATCGGCGCCGGGGGCGGCAATCAGCTCGGCGGCCGTGTCACGCTGCCGGGCCAGGATTAACTGATACAGTGACGGCGCCGTCTCCAGCACCGCCGTCGGCACCTCCACCCCCACCGGCACCAGATCTTTGGCCAGATCGGTCAGCAGGCGGAACAGCGCGGTTTGCGCATAATCCTGTGTTTGCGTACTGCTGCCGACGGTCGCGCCCAGATTGTAAATGAAGGCTACCGTGCTCGACGCCTCGACCGCCGGCGCCTCTTCGCGGAATTGGAGCAGCGGGCGGGTGAACGTGAAGCGGGCGAAGCAGGACAGGTTGGCGGCATCGCGCGCCGGCAGATAGGATAGCGGGCGGTTTTCATGCAGCCGGGTCAGCGCGCCTTGCACCGCCGCCACTTCCACGTCGTCGGTGCCCGGATGGCCGATCACCTGGCCGCCGTCCGGCAGCACGGTCAACAACCGCCGCAGCAGCACCGCATCCTGCTGGTCGAAGGGGGACAGTTCCACCGCCATCAGCTTGCGCGACGCAATCAGATCGGCCAGCAGGTGCCCGTCCGCGGGCGCCAGCACCAGCGTCCGCGTATCCACCGCGCGCAGGAACTGGTCCGCCGCCTTCGCCAGCGCCTGGCGGCGATCCGTCCACCCTTTGCGCAGGTCCAGCACCAGCGGCAGCCCGACGGATTTATCGGTGGCGATGACCGCGCCCGGAGCGACCGCCGCCGCCGTCAGCGCAATATCACGCGTCCACGGCTGCGCCGGATCGTACAGCACCTGCCCGGTCAACTTCGGCTTGCACAGGTCAAGGAACGCGCCCGGGGTGAGCACTTCCTTTTTCAACGCATAGGTGCTGACCAGGGCATCGGCCCAGGCCGCGTCCTCCGCGTTGCGCACCACAAACACGGCCGCGTCCCCATCCTGGCGGTTGATCGTGCCTTGCAGCGAGCCCACCCAGGTCTCCAACTCCGGCTGGCCTTCGATCCAGCGCAGATCGATCACACGCAGAATTGTGGGGGTGGCGGCCTGCGCCAGCAAGGCGCAGAATAACAGGCCTACCAGTAGAATGCTACGCTTCATGATTGACTCCCGCGGGGTGAAAAATAAAAGTTTATGATTGTCCGAACTCCGACACGCAGGAATACGGCAATTGCTATAGAACATTATACCTGGAAAAACGTAATACGGGGGTTGTTGATGGCCTGCTTCTTTGTCGTGTCGGCCGCATGTTGGGCGCCGACGGCCGGCCTCTCCCTCGTTATCCCCCGTCCGGTGTCGGCTAAACCTCCAGGCAGCAGGCGTGATGTGCTGGTCCAAACTGGCGGTGTGTGGCATAATATTTATTATTATCTCCTGATACCTTCCAGAGGGAAGCGGTGATCTGATCGGGATGACAAACAGCACCGGTTCGCGCGGCAGACCCGGCGGCGCCATCGTCGCCGCGGCCGACCATACACGTTAGGCCGGTTTTTTCTGCCGGGGGCGGTTAGATTGGCAGGGAATGGGATATCATACGTCTGATGAAAGCGGATGCCGCGGACAGGGAGCGGGCACTTGCCGCGGCAGGCACCGAACGTTACGGGGCGCCGTCGGCGGCAGGCCGGCCGCGCTACCAGGGAGTCCGTATCCGGGGCGGGTGGGCGCTATGCGAAAATACCGTGCGGCTGGTTTCACGCTCGTCGAGATTGTGGTCGTCATGGCCATCGTCGCCTTGTTGTCGGCGATTATCGTGCCGGTGTTCTCCACCTCCGGCAAGCGCGTCAACCAGCAAACCTGCATGAACAACCTGCACACCATCGGGGTGAACCTGACGCAATACTGGCAGGACTACGGGCAATATCCCAAAGCCCCCTCGCCGGAATATCTGCACACCACCGATCCGCGGTTCGTGCCGTTCGGGTTTCTGCCGACAGCGTGGCAGGTCAATCCCGAGCCGTCCGATGCAACTTTTCATGATGGCCCGGTACCCGACATCAAAAGTTTATACACCGGAGACGACCCGTCAGACTTTTCTGTCGAGATTAAAATCGCCGCTGCGAAGAATCCGCCGGTGGTAGATAATCCCGACCAATTCGTCTGGTCCGATGACCCGGACCGCAAAACCTGGTACGGACCATTTGAGATCCCGACGGACTCTGAAGAGTCTTTCGACTTGCATCAGGGGTTGCGCGTCCTGTTCGGCAATGCATACGGCCATACCACCGCCGATGCCTGGTCCATTGCGCTCGATACCAAACTGCCGTCGGATTGGAAGCAGTGGATGCCGGCGGCGAAGGCGGGCGTCTATGCCGTGATTGACGGCAATCAGGCGCCCGGAACGACCACCTTTCCAGTGAAGACACCCGAGCAAGCGGAGGATCTGCAGACCTACCTCGCCGCGGAAGACGACCGGGCATACGTCGATATCATCAATACCGATGGTTACCGGCAGCCCGCGGTGATCAAAGCCGTGGATGTGGATGCCCAGACCGTCACACTGTATGACCGTTATGCGCTGGCTGCCCCCTTCCTCGACGGCAGCAAGGTACAGCCCGGCTATATTGAAACGGCGCCCACCGAAGACGACTTCATCAGCGGCAACTTCGGGCTGGCGCAGTTGCTCGGCGTCTACGGCATCAGTAAGAACCTGTTCCATTGCCCGCAGATCGAGACGACCCGCGACGTGCAGACCGATGCCAACCTGCGCGCGGCTACCGAAGGGTCCGGCTATACGCGCAACATGCGCTTCGATACGCTGCTGTCCGGCTATAATACCTATGACGTCACCTATAACTACGATCAATACAATAACGCCATCCGCTATTTCGACGCGCGGCTCGGCCTCGGCTCCATGAACGCCAGCCGGCAGTTGAAAGAGAAATATCCGCCGGCCGACACGGTGGTCTGCTGGTGCTACGGGCATCGACCGGACCAGGCGCCCACCTTCGACCCGGGCGATCCGCAGGCCGCGGACATACCGGGCGACGCCACGCTGTCGAAGGCGGAACAGAGCCGACGCGCGGACAAGGTGCTGGTACTGTGGGTGGACGGCACGGTGGCCGCGGTGACGCCGTATACGATCCGCGGGGCGGACAATATGCATTACTGGGTTCCGCCGTTCCTGTACGCGCAGGGAGAGTGGCAGAAGTGAAGATCCCTCCGATCACCAGCCGAATACGCGCGCCACGCCAGGGTTTCACCCTGGTCGAGCTGCTTATCGCCATCATTATCCTCCTCTTCGGAGTGGTGGCCGCGTTGAAGATCTTCCCGCCCGGCTTTGCCGCCTTCAGCGATGCCCAGATGGAGACGATGTCGCAGTCGCTGCGGGATAAGGGGTTGAACGGACTCGTCGACGATGCCGACGGCCTGCCGGACGCCATCTGGCCCGTCGAGCCCAGCGCAACCACCGCCATCGCCCGCGCGCTGGATTTTGAAGACCTGCGCGCGGTCGATTTCATCGGCGGTCCGCTGGATTCCTGGGGAGTCGCCCATCGCTATACCTTCGGCGCCGATGGCTGGCCGGAGTGGCAGCCGCTCAGCGCGCGCATCCTGCGCCGGGTGATCGGCGAGAAGGTCGTCGTCCCCTCCAGCGTCAACGCCTTCACCGACAGCACAAACAATGTCTTCAACCTGTCCCGCCTGCCGAGTTATACCCCGCGCTTCGCGCCGATTGAAGCGGACACGGTGGAATCCCTGCTGGTCTACGATACACGCTATCAGCAGGGGGATCCTGCGGATGAGAATATGGCGAAGGGCGTGCTGCGATATTCGGTCGTCTACAATGTGGACGGCAGCGCCACCTTCACCTTCAAGCAGGTGAATGACCGGTTTATCCGGCTGGTCCTCGCCTGCACCGACGCGTCGGGCGAATTCGTGCAGGTCAGCCCGGCCGTCTGGAACGCCTCCGATACCACGCTGACGGCGCCGGTACAGGGAGCGCAACGGGTCAACGGGCAGGCAATCACCGCCACCGTGACGGCCAATGCCGGCATACAGACCTTCGTGCTCGTTCCGCCCGCCGGATGCCGCCTGGTCCCCGGCAGCGAGCAGTTGAACCGCGCCTTCCAATATGTCACAACCACCGACCTGGCCACCATGGAAGGCCTGGGCGCGCGCCAGTTCTGCCTGTATACCCTCGACAATCCGGACCCCCAGTATGTGGGGATTACGAAAACGCTGCTGTCGATGCTCATCTTCTCGAGGAAGGACAGCGGGCGCAAGGTGAAGATCGATTATATCGTCGCCGATTGGGGCATCCTGCATGACGACGTGACGGTGGACGGCGACGGCTTCGCCTCGCTGACGGCGCTCCCGCGGCTCAACGCCCGCGCCAACTACCCGCGCGAGGCGCGGCCCTGGGGACTCTTCGAGCCGATGGCCGGCGGCGAAATGAACGTGGTGATGACGCTGGTCGACCTGTTCAGCAGCAATGTCTTCAGCGTGGAGTGCGATCCCGACGCGAAAAATAAGACCTACGGCCCGTTGGAAAAAGGGTATCGGACGAATGCGCTGCTGACCACCGGCGACTTCAGCGAAAAACTGATCATCGACCTGTCGGAAGCCCAGCAGCGGCGCGTCCGCCTGGGTGTGCTCGATAAAATAGTCGGAGACGATGGCATCGAGCGGCCGTTCGTGAACTGGAAAGCGCTGGCCGGCCAGACCTTCCGCGTGTATTACCGGGCACAGCGCGACTGGACGGTGCAGTTCTTCCGCGCCCCCGCCGTGTTCGGCTGGACCAACAGCACGGATTACCTGGGCTGGAGCAATTACGCGCAGGATAATGCCAACAGCATCTTCGTCCCCGGAATTTACGCCGGCCAGTCGGTCGCGGTGGATTACCAGTATCGCGATACCGCCCAGGTGACCCGCGCGGAAACCACGGGAACGCCGACCACGGTCAGCGTCCTGTATGTGAATCGTCTCGGGTCATTCGCGGTCGGCGATTCCCTGGCCGTGTTCAACGTGAACAGCGGCACATATCTCGCCGGCGGATCGTCCGGCGTGACCGTGCATATCACCGGTATAAACCGGAAAGAGCGCCGGTTGGTGCTGGATTCCCTGCTCTCGGTGAGCGCCGGCGATTATCTCTTCCCCGGCGACGAACCGATCGAGGACCAGCCGCTGGCGCGCGTCGACAATGAGCTGCATACGATCGCCGCGCCGGACGGGTACGGCGTCAGCCGCGTGCTGCTGAACCACCTGCCGGCTGACGGCACCGGCCTCACCGTCCGCGGGGCGTCGGTCGCCGTCCGCACGTTGTGGACGCAGCCGCGCAACGGCGAGGCGTATATCGTCGATAATGACAGCGCCTACAGCTTCCCGCAGAAGATTCGCACGATCAATGAGCGCTGGCGCGGCAAAACGTCGGTGATCAACCTGCCGATGACAGGGAACTAAGAGAGGTGGGCGCGCAGGTGACCATGATGAAGGTGTGCATGCCGGATATACGAAGTGAACACACAGCCGCGCGGCGCCATCTCAATGCGCATCGCGGCCTGACCCTGACGGAGCTGATCGTCGCCATCGCGCTCTTCACGCTGGTGCTCGGTTTGCTCGGTTTTCCGTTGTTCGCCGCCTTCGGCTATATCCAGAAAGCCATCGCGCAAAGCGAGGCAGCGGCCGCCGGGCAAAAAGTGACAAAGGAGCTGCGCCGGGAGATCGAGAACGCCGAGTATCTCTTCCCGATCCCGCCGGGCGGGGAGTCGATCAACTTTATCCCCCAGGACGACAACGACTCGTGGACCCTGGGGAACTATGCGAACGCCAGCGCCGTGAGTGTGGTCCGCTATACCCGCGTGCTGGATTTCCCGTGGGTGTGGGACAAAACGGCCGACGCATGGTCTCCGTTGTTTCCGAATGACAGCGAAGCGGCGGCACAGGACCGGTACGATCGGTACCATTTTGCGTTCTACAGTAAGAATACCGATTCCCAGCGTGCCAATCCCTATGTCCTCGCGCGGTACCAGGAAGGCGACCTGTCCTTCGGTTCCGCCACCATGATAGCGCTCGACGGCAGCTATCCGATGGATCAGGGCGATTATCAGATGCTGATGGGCAGCGAGCGCAACCAGGGGCTGCTGCTGCGCAAGATGCGCGATGACATGGTCGCCATGACGCCGTATGGCCCGGACTGGGATGTCTCGCACTTCACCGTGCGCCCCATGCGCGTGGCCACGGAAGCTCTGCAGCGCTCCGAAACGGGCAGCGCCGTATGCACCTCCCTCTTCTCGCACTATCCGCTGTGGGCGGCCCGCAGCCGCGACCTGGACGAATACGGGTCGAGCCTGCTGCAGACCTTCTACTATCCGCTCGTCGACACCGCGGCGCCGGATTCACTGGCGGACCTGCGCCAGTTCGTCGACACGGAATTCCCGCTGTACCGGCTGTATCCCGATACGGCGAACGGCCCGATAACCGCGACGAGAAACTGGCGCAATCCCTTCGGCTACCAGATCCGCGTGTATAACGATGACGGCCAGGTGGCGTTCGGGATGTATTTCGATAAGACGGCCACCCCGCCGGCGTATCAAGCCATCTGCAACCGCCATTACATGGAGTGGCCGCCCATCGATCGGCCTGATCTGGCCTCCCCTGATGGGGCGGGTTACACCTTCGATCTTTCGGTGGCGGAGGTGGCGCAGTGGCGAAATGATGTCCGGCGCCAGCGCGCGGCCGGGCAGGTTGTCTTTGAGCAGCCGTATGCACCGCAGAACATGGCGCTGGTCGAAGATGCGGGTAGCTATTATCTGCCGATTCCCGGTGGAAACTGGCAGTCTGATCTCACCTACCGGGTGAAGCCGCCGCAGCGCATCACCGTCGCGGGCACAACGTATAAACTGGTCGATAAGGACCCCGGCGATTTTAAAATTTCCGACGGCAATGTGTTCTGCCTGAAGTACCGGATCCGCGGTCTGGATACCGCCAGGAAGCATGGCGAAGCCATCGAGATCGGCTCCTATGACTGGTGCCGGCGGTCGCGCGAGATCGTCATCAACAATCCGCCGAGCTCACCGGTGCTCATCACCGCCAGCTACACCATCTGCGACCTGCAGCCGACCGACACCGTGGTGGCAACCTACTCGACCCAGGGCATGATCGACCTCGCCTTGACGCTGAGCCGCAGGGATCGCTCCGGGGCGAAACTGGACACCGCCCGCCAGAATTTTACCGTGAACCTTCGCGTGGAGGCGCGCAACGCCATGCGCCGCGCCCGTCGCAGTGAGTAAATAGGGGGAAGTATGCAGACACTGCGTTCGGCAAACGCTACTCAGCGCCCGTTGCGCGCCCATCGGGGCCAGGCGCTCATCATGGCGGTGCTGCTCATGTTCATGCTGGTCGGGCTGGGCGGCGTGTTCATCGCCATGATCAACCAGACACAGGTGCAAACCGCCCGCGCGGCGGAACGCGCCAAACTGGAGCAGATTGCCCAGGCGGGGATGAAGCTGGCGGAATCCGGACTGCACTACAGCGCCGTCGGCGCGGATTGGCGTCCCGACGCGGGGCCGGACATCAATAACCCCGGCTGGCATTACGATGCCAACGGCGGATTTTATAAGATCACCGTGGCCTACGCCAGCATTGCCCCCATCACCAGCAGCAATCCGGTCGGGGCAAATCCCTTGGGCCGCTATCTGAAGATCGACGTCGAAGCCCGCTTCACCCTGGCCAAAGCGCCCAACGTGTCCCCGGATAACGAACTGCGCGAGAGCTATGCGGAAGGATACGAGAACGGCAAAACGCTGAACAAAAAGTTCCTCACGCGCAAGATCACCGCTTATGCCCCCATCGGGTTGACCGACTACCTGATCTGGGTCACCAATCTGTATGAGAGCGGCGAGCCGGCCACGCTGGGCAGTGATGTCGAGCAGACGAATTTCCGCACCGTGACGCAGAATCCGGCGGACCCGCTGTTCAACAGCAACACGCAATACGAAGACATGTTGAATAACGTCACATACGCCACCGCCATCAACGTACGGTTCCCTTCGATCTACGAGGGACCCATCCGCAGCGAAGGCGATCTGCAACTCGGCGATGCGCGTATCGACCTGACGCAGCAGGATATCAGTTACCAGGAGAAATTCTGGGTAGCACGTCACGACATTTTCATTGCCCGTGGTCGGCTCTCGGAATACGCGGACTCCACCGCCACCAGCCGGAGACTGCTGGTCAACCGGCATGGCGAAAAGATGGGCGCCACGAATTCGATGACGAATTTCGAGCCGATCGCCGCCCGCGCCAATGCCACGCTGGTGCAGTACCTGGAGACCGCCGACAATAACAATAACGTACCGGCGCTGCGCGCCCCGAAGATCGACGCCTCCGGCCTTGAACGCTACCGCGCGCTCACCCGCGACTCCGGTTTTTACAACGGATCATTCGATACCGGTCAAATCGGCTGGGGTGAAGGTACCTACATCAGAAATTCCAATCAAGTCCAGTATGCCGCCACCTCGTCCTTCGCCGAGCATCTGGCACAGTTGCGGGACAACTGGGTCTCCGCCACCGGCGACTGCTGGGAATACGGAATCTACAATCCGGTGAAGCAGAGCAGGGCGGTCAAGCTCATCCTCCACGATTGGGAGTATGACAGCGACAGCTTCACCGCCAGCGCGGTGTCCGCTCCGTATATCGAGTTGTGGTCCACCGAGGACGGGATTCTGCGTCAAAAAGATGGGACGAACGCCGCCTACACGAGCATCAACAACGTCACCTATTATTATGTGACGATGCCCTACCCGCGCAACGGCGTGCTTTACGCCGAAGGCAACCTCGAGGTGTCCGGCCATCTGCCGGCGTCGGTGGCGTTCGATTACAATACAAATAAGGCCACTTGGGATGAAAACCAGAACCCACGGCCCACCGATCCCATCTGGAACGGCGACGAGCAGCGGTGGGGGGGGTACAACAGCGCGGATCAGTCCACCAAGTACTACGTGTCGCCGACCAACCGCCGCTTCGACCTGACCATCGTCTCCGCCGGCACCATCTATATCGACGGCAACCTGCTGGGACCCGCCAGCCGCAAGGACCGCACTGGGTGTTACTTGACGCAAGACGCGGGCGGCTTCGGCTCCATCCGCAACGGCTCGGTGTATGACAGCAAGCTGGCTCTGCTGGCCACGGACAGTGTCTGCCTGAATCCTACGCGCCTCTTTGACGACATGATCTCGTTAAACCCGGTCTATAAAGGCGTGACGCTGCCTGACGGTAGGGCATATCCGGCCGTCAAGGATGACGATTTCCCGTTGACGTGGTACTGGCAAGCGAATTCTACGGCGGCCAACACCGCCTTCGTCTACAGCTTCTCCACCGGTGGCCCGATCCACCCGCGCTCGCGTCTGTTGCTGCGGCACGCCGGCGATGATTATGCCTACAGCTCCTCGACGGTGCTGAAGATGGTAGTCAATCCCCAAACTCCGAATGGTGGATATCCGTTCTACTGGAACAAGGACGTCGGCAATGCTTCAGCCACCAACCTGTATTTCTGCACCACCGCGACGATCAGCACCATCTATCCCTGGCTGAACACACTGTTGACGAGCGCGCCCAGCGACCCGCTGCGCCTGGAATGGCCGCGCAGCCTGTGGGGCGGCAGCCGGTACAGCTACGTATTGACGCCGGTCTTTAAAACCTTCGGCATGCAATCCTGGGATATTGCGAGCACCGCGCACTACAGCGGGCTGACCAGCACGATGGCGCCGATCTGGGGGTACGACCGGCTGAACACGCTCCTCTTCAATCCGGTGAACCTGCCGACGGACCCGCGCGACGGCGGTGGCTACCTGTTGAACGCCGGCAATCGTGCCTCCTCGGACCCGGTCACCTACGGTCCCGGCGCGCTGATGACCTGCGTCGATCTGCAGGTGGATGCGCTGATCTATGCCCAGCGCGGGAGCTGGTTCGTCATTCCCGGCCAATACTGGCATGACGGTACGCCGGAAACCGCGACGGACGAACTCAAGTGGCCGTTCCCGAAGTATCACGAGCCCTACGATGTGCGCATCACCGTCAACGGCGCCATCGCCGAGAACAGCACCGCGCCGGCGGAGATGGAGCGGGAGTGGATTAAGCATTGGCGGGGATCGAATATCTGGTACTTCGACGCGAACAACGACGGCAAGCCTGACATGCAGGACCCGGCCGCCGCGGGATGGGACAGCAATGAGTGGCGCTGGCAGAATATCCTCATGACGTCGCAAGATCAGCGACGGGACAACCGCCGCATGGGCATCATCTACACCTACGATGCCACGCTGGCGCTGCCGGTCTGCTTCGACGTCGACCCGGATGACTCCAGCATCCGCTACTACACCCCGCGCCTGCCCAAACTGCCGGTTGGCCCGGAGCTGCTGTCCGTGCAAGACACGTAGGCGGTGGATGGCCATACGGCGTCTGGATGGGGCAAGAACGCTCAGGGACTGTCCCGACTCAGCAGGACCCGAGGTCGTTTCGCTTATTCAACGCCGGTGATGAAACCAGCGGGACTGTCCCCTTGCATAGGAGGGCTTACCAATGCAAGGGGACAGTCCCGCTGGTTTCATCACCGGCGTTGAATAAGCGAAACGACCTCGGGTCCTGCTGAGTCGGGACAGTCCCTGAGCGTTCTCGCACCCTTCCAGACTGAGAATGGGCCATCCACCGCTTGAATTAGTGACAACAAACGGCAGAGGCCCATACGGACCTCTGCCCAAAACTGCCTGGAACAGGAGGAAAAATCTTACCCGAGGCCGGCGGCGGCGCGCTGGCGTTTGCGCTTCGCTTTCTTCTCGCGCACCATGCGGGTGTTCTCAGCCTTTTCCTTGCGCGTGTCGGCTTCGCGGTGGATGGCGCCGATCACCTCGCGCTCAAACGCGAAAAACTTATCAGGGTTCGGGCTCATCTGGCGCAGCACGTCAATCTCAACTTGCTTTCCCATTCGATTAGTACGCTCCTCAAAGGTTCGAAACGAATACGGGCAGAATTGTAGCAGTCCGCGCCCACGCCGTCAAGCATGGCGCGTGATTATAGTGAGTGCCTGGAAGCTCGTGATGATTTTAGCGGTCAAATTGCCGGATTTGAGTCATTGGCCACTGGCCACGAAAACAATTGACTGCATCCCCGGAAACATGACATACTACAGCAACCATGCCGGCGGTCTCGCCGGCGGCGCCGCCATCGGGGAAAGGATACCCGTCATGACGCTGACAACCGGGCAATTTTTCACACTCTTACCGACCGGGGCTGCGCGCGCGCGACTGCAAGAAGCGGAAGGCTATTTTCTGGCCGGCAACCTGAACGAAGCGCTGGCCGCCGCGCAGCAGGCCTGGCGCGAGCACCCGCAGGAGCCGGACGTCTTCCGCGTGCTGGCCTACCTGCACATGGCGCGCGGAGAATTCCAGCCCGCCGTGATGGCCGCGCGCCAGTCCGTCGTGCTGCAGAACGACAACCCGCTCTCCTTTGCCATCCTGGCCCAGGTGTACCTGACCTTCGGCGTGCAGAAGATGGCGCGCGATGTGCTCACCCAGGCGCAGGAGCGCTTCCCCGGCGACCTCACCTTTACCGCCCTGCTGGCCGATCTGTGCATGCGCAGCCGGCAATTCCGGCAGGGAGTGGAGCTGGCCCAACGGGTGCTCGCCGGCAATCCGAACGACGGCTACATGAAGGCGCTGCTCGGTCAGCATTTCCGCGCGCAGCGGCGCTATGCGGACGCGCTTCCCCACCTGCGTGACGCGGTGGCGCTGTATCCGCAGCGGGCGGATTACCTGCGCGATCTCGGCATCGCGCTGCTGCATCTCAAGCAGCCGGACGAAGCGGCTCGCTGCCTGGCGCGCAGCATGATGCTGAACCAGCACGACGCGTTGACGAAGCATTACCTGTTTTACGCCATCCGCACCGAACAGGCGGCGTCCTGGTACTGGCATGCCTCCTGGTACTTCTTCGAGCACGGCGTGCTCGGCTGGATCATCTTCCTGCTCGGCTGCCTTGCGGTGCCGATCGGGGGGATATGGCTGCTGGTGATCTCCCTCAACGCCGATACGCCATGGCAGGCCTTGAGCGTGCCGCTCAGTATCCTGCTGGTTGGCCTCCTGTCGCTGGTGCTGACCAGCTCCGGCATCAGTATGCATATGCGCAAAGGCGACCGCTTCACCCTCTACCTGCAGCAACTCGCGGAGCGCCTGAAGCTGGTGGAATAACCCGGCGAGTAATACCGGTCGCTTTTTCTCCGCAGATCAATATGTCTAGTTGTTTGTAGTAAGGCACGCAGCAAAGCGAAGTGCCGTCGTTGGCAGGTAAGCTTTCCTATATACGAACGCTACTTCGCTATGCAGCGTAGCTTACTACGAACAACTATACATACAGCAACGAGATGTCCATTTCTGCGGATAGATAACAGGAGCAACCGCCATGTCTGAGCAGCAGTATTCCGGCATGATTCGTGACCTGCCCGCCGATGAACGGCCGCGTGAACGCCTGGAGCATTACGGGCCCGGCGCGCTGAGTCCCGCCGAACTGCTCGCCATCATCCTGCGCATGGGCAACGCGCGTGCGTCCGCGCTGCAACTGGCGAATGAGTTGATCAGCAAGTATCAGGGGTTGCGCGGGGTGGCGACGGCATCCGTGCAGGAGCTCAGTACGATCAACGGCATCGGCCTGGCCAAAGCCTGCCAACTGAAAGCGGCCTTCGAGCTCGGCAAGCGCCTCGCAACCTCCGGCGATGTCCCCCGCCCCATCATCTCCTCCCCGCAAGATGCCGTCAACCTGGTGATGGAGGACATGCGCTACTGCCCCGAAGAACGGTTCAGAGCCATGTTCCTGGACACGCGCCACCAGGTGATCAGTGCTCCCGACGAGATCAGCAAAGGCACGTTGAACGCCAGCCTGGTGCACCCCCGCGAGGTGTTCAAAGCGGCCATCAAAGCCACCGCCGCCGCCGTGCTGCTGGTGCACAACCACCCCAGCGGCGACCCGACACCCAGCAAAGAAGATCTGGCGCTGACCGCACGCATGAAGCAAGCAGGCGATCTCGTCGGCATCCCCGTCCTCGACCACCTGATCATCGGCGACGGCCGATTCGTTAGTCTGAAGGATAAGGGGCTCCTCTAGATTTTTTTTCTCCGCAGATTGAAAGGATTGAAACGAAAAAGAGACAGGCCTTTCACTCGGTGGCGGTTCGGAGACGCGAGCCCTCTCCCCCCAGCCCCCTCTCCCAATCCTGGGCGAGGGGGAGTGCCAGAGATTTAGAAAGATACCATTTCCATATTATCGGAAAGCCTGCTCCCCCTCGCCCAGGATTGGGAGAGGGGGTTGGGGGGAGAGGGCTCGCGTCTCCGAACCGCCACCGAGCGAAAATCCTGTCTCCTTCTCTTTTCAATCATTTCAATCTGCGGAGAAAAACCCGTTTGCCTCGACCTATGGTACAATGCGGCCATCTCATCCGCTTGGCGAAACAGGAGATCGTATCATGGCGCAGGCGTTTCCCATCATCCCGGCTTCAGAATATCCGGAGCGCTGGCAGCAGGTTCAGGAATTGATGGCCCGGCTTGATCTCGATATTGTGGTCGCGTATGCCGACGATCGCGCCACCTTCGGCGCGGCGCACGCCCGCTGGCTGGCTGATTTTCCGGTGCACTTCGAGCCGGCCTGCATTCTCTTCTCCCGCCAGGGGGCGCCGGTGATGCTGGTGGGACCGGAAAGCGACCAGTATGCGTTGCGTGTCGCACGCATTCCGGACGTGCGCGTGCTGCGCGAGTTCACGCACCCCGACGAAGATTATCCCTATGCCCATATTCAAAGCCTGGCCGAGATCATCAGCGAGCGCGGGTGGGACGCCGCCGCGGTGCGACGCGTGGGCCTTGCCGGGCGCGGGCTGATCGGCGCCGATCTGCTCTCCGGCTTTCAGCGCGCCTTCCCCGTCGCGGAATGGGTGGATATCGAGAGTGCACTGAGCCAGCTGCGCGCCCGGAAAACACCGGGCGAGATCGCGGTGATCCGCTATGCGTATCGCCTTGCCGAAGCGGGCTTCCAGGCCGGCGTGGAGGCGATCCGGCCGGGAACTACCGAGCGGGCGGTGGCCGCCGAGATCGACGCGGCGATGCGCCGCTGCGGTTCGGAGGGCACCGGCATCGACACCATCGTCGCGTCCGGCCCCAACACCCGGCCCATTCTCGCCCGGTCCACCTTCCGCGCAATCGACGCCAATGATATGGTGCTGCTCACCATCGCGCCGCGGTACGAAGGATATCACGCCGCCATTGGCCGCCTGGTGCTCGTCGGTGATCCCGCTCCAGAGGTGGTGCGGGCGCTGGACGTGGCCAACCAGGCCCAGCAGGCCTGCGCGGCAGCCCTCCGTCCGGGCGTCGAGGGCCGTGCCGTCGAAGCCATCGGCCGGCGCATCGTCGCGCAAGCCGGTTACGGTGAATTCTTAGTCTACTCCGGCTTGCACAGCGTCGGCGTCATTGAATTTGAGCCGCCGATCTTCGGCCCCAGCAGTCCGGCCGCGCTGGAAGAGGGCATGGTCATCTCCATCGACATCCCCATGTTCAACGCCCCCTGGGGCGGGCTGCGCGTTGAGAACGGCTACCTGATTACCGCCGACGGCGCGGAATTGTTGCATAATACGCCATTGCTCATCAGGAAGTGAGCCATCTCGTCGGAAGGGATTGCTTTCCAACGCGTCGAACAACATAACACGTCTCGACACGATCTCATTTCAAGGAATACAACCATGAATGAGCTCCGCATACTGACGGGAACGGCAAATCCGCTGCTCGCGCGCTCGATCTCGGATTATCTCGGCGTAAAGCTGTCCGAGACGCTGGTGAGCCGTTTCAGTGACGGCGAAATCCGCGTGCAGGTGCAGGAAAGCGTGCGCGGCATGGACGTGTTTGTCGTGCAGCCCACCTGCCCGCCGACCAGCGAAAATATCCTCGAGCTGCTGATTATCCTCGACGCGCTCAAGCGGGCCTCCGCCGCGCGCATCACCGCCGTCATCCCGTATTACGGCTACGCCCGCCAGGAGAAGAAGACGAAGCCGCGCGAGCCGATCGCCGCGCGCCTGATGGCCGACCTCATCACCACCGCCGGCGCCCATCGCGTCTTCCTGGTGGATCTGCACGTGCAGACCATTCAGGGATTCTTCAACCTGCCGGTGGACCACCTGCCCGCGGGCCCATTGCTGGCGGAATACTTCCGCAGCCGCGGCTTCGGCGACGGCAACACCGTGGTCGTCTCCCCGGATGTGGGCGGCGTAGGCCGCGCCACCTCGCTGGGCGACCGGCTGGGGGCAGATCTCGCCATCATCGCCAAACGCCGCCCGGAGCCGAACGAGTGCGAGGTGATCGACGTGATCGGCGATGTCGAGGGGAAACGCGTGGTGATCGTGGATGACATGGTGGACACCGCCGGCTCGCTGGTGCACGGCGCGCAGGCGCTGATGGCGCGCGGCGCCAAAGAGATCTACGCTTGCGCCACCCACGGCCTCCTCTCCGGTCCGGCCATCGAACGCCTGCAGGAATCGCCCATCGAAAAGCTGATCATTACCGACACCCTGCCGCTGTCGCCCGACAAACGCATCCCGAAAGTCGAAGTGCTCTCCGTGGCCCCCATGCTGGCCGAAGGCATCCGCCGCATCCACGCCGATCAGTCGCTGTCCAGTATCTTTGACCGGTTCTGGTTCCAGGAGACGCGGTAGTAATGAATGCAAAATGAAAAATGCAAAGTGCAAAATGAAAAATGCTTATACAATCAAGTAGCCGCTTTTCTCGTTGTGCAGGAGCGGTTCTGATCAGTTAATTCATTGGGCATTTTGCACTTTGCATTTTTCATTTTGCATTTGCCGCCTCATGTTCACTTCCCCTCCTTCTTGGGGTATAATAGCTCCGCGGATAGCGTTTCCTTGCTTGCCGCATGTATGTGCATTTTTGGAGGATCTATGACGTCGAATCTTCTCCGTATCCTCGGCATTCTGGTTTTGATTGTGCTGATCTACGTGGTGATCAGCTCATTCAACCGAGCGACGCAGCCAGCTGCCAAGGCAGCCGCTGATTTTATGAACGCCGTCTACAACCAGGACCTGAACACGGTCGAAAAGCTGCTGGATCCGTCCGTCTCAACGATCAGCCGCGTTGACAATACGATCACCGGCATCGAGTTCAAGGAGCAGAATGTGTTCTCGGGTTCCTTCTCGAAAGCCCCGGGCGTGAAGTATTCATACGTGGATCTGAAGAGTAAACAGATCCCGCGTGACGCTGAAGCGACGATGACCCCGGATAATATCATGGCCACCATCCCACTGGAGATCATGGTGAAGGGTAAGCCGACGGCGGGCGGGAGCATCTACCTGCGCGAAGTCCAGGGCCAGTGGAAGGTGTTCTACATCGCAGAGCCGCCAAAGGACGTACAACAGTAATGCCGCAGGCATTACCTGAAGAAGATGCCTTGATTGCCCGCCTGGCCGGCCTGCTGCCCGCGGTCCAGCACACACGCCTGGCGATCGGGGATGACGCCGCCGTGGTCGAACAACCCGGCGGCGATCTCTTGCTGATCACCACCGACCTGCTGATGGAGGATGTGCATTTCCGCCTGCACTGGGGCGAGTTTGCACAGCTCGGGTGGAAGGCACTGGCGCAGAACCTGTCCGACATCGCGGCCATGGGCGGCACGCCGACCCATGCCGTGATCGCTCTCGGCCTGCCGCCACGGGTCAGCCCGGACCAGGCGGCGGAGTTGTACCGCGGGATCGGCGAGCTGGCGTCAGCATCCGGCGTCGACATTGTCGGCGGCGATACCATCCGCTCCTCCGGCCCGCTCACCCTCGGCGTGACCGTGCTGGGCCGGGTGGCAGCGTCCGAGCTGCTCACCCGCCAGGGTGGCCGCCCCGGCGACGCCCTCTTTGTGACCGGCGCACTGGGCGCGGCGGCCGCGGGGGTGCGCCTGCTGGACAGCGGGCGCTCCGTGCCGGAAACACTGCGCCCCGCCCTCCTCGCCCAGTTGCAACCGCAACCGCGGCTGGCCGCCGCCCGCGCGCTGGCAACGGCCGGCTGCGTGACGGCCATGATGGACCTGAGCGACGGCGTGGCCACCGACCTGCACCGGCTATGCCGCCAAAGCGGAACCGGCGCCGTGGTCGAGCGCGACCGCCTTCCCGTGGCCCCCGTGGTTCCCGCGGCCTGCGCCTGGCTGGCGGAAGGCGGCGTGCGCTGCAGCCCGTTGGAGCTGGCGCTGTGCGGCGGCGAGGATTTCGAGCTGCTGCTGGCCGCGCCGCCCGCCGCGGAGGAGGCATTGCGCGCGCGCATCGCCCCCCTGCCGCTCACCCGCATCGGCGCGCTCACCGCCGGCCCGGACGTGCTGCTGCGGGACGCCGGTGATGCCCCGCTTCCGTGGGGATTCACCCACGAAATCTCCTGACATCGCCCATTCCGATTGATACGGCTGTAATGAGCCTTACGAGAGCGCAATGCCACTCCCCCTACACAGATGTCCCACAGTCTGCCTGGATGTGTGTCAGCCAGCACATTTTACGACACTTGGTGTGCTCGATCACACATCGCATTCCCCTTGCGGATTTCTGTCCCTCCCGAGTCGCCGTGTTTCCGGCAAGATAGTATCTGCAAACACTCCCCAATTTCTGGAGGTGAACATGAAAGGACTTCCTGTACTGCTGGCGACACTACTGGTGAGTGGTACGCTGGCGCTGGCCCAGGTCTGCCCGCAGGGCTACACACCGACGGGATCCGTCTGTGTCCCGTCGATGGTGTCATCGGTGCCATCGGTCGCTTATCCGACCGGTATTTCGACTTCCGCGGCGACGGTGACGTCGCCGGTCTGCCCGAACATGGCGGTCTCGCCGGGCACGGCCTGCCTGCTGAATGAGATGGAGGCGGTGCGCGGGCAGATTCTCGCGTCGCAATTGACGATGCAAGGTCAATCACTGACCTCCCGCATCAATTCGCTTCAAGCGCAGGAGATGGCATTCCGGCAGCAGCTGGCCGCCAATCCGAACATGCCGAATGCGCAGATGACGGCACTGCAGTTAAGCGCGGAAGCAAACGCGCTGAACCGGGACATCGCGGCGTACAATACCACGATCAGTATGGTGCCGGCCGTCCAGCGCCCCTTCGTTGCCCAGCAGATGAACGCGTTTGACGTCGCCTACTGGCAACCCACGGTGCAGCAGTTCTCCGTGTATCAGGCATCGCTGCCCACCGTGTCGACCACTTATCAGCCCGCGTTTGCGGCGAATCCGTGGCTGCAGCCTTGGATCGCCAATTACCAGGCATCCGTCGGGTCGGTAGGCCAGACGCAGCAGGTCTTTGCCAGCACCCGCTGGTGGACGCAGCCGACTGCGGTTGTGTCCGGCACCACCGAGGTGTTCCCGGTCACCGGCGGCAGCTATATGATGCTGCCGAGCGGTGCGGTGATCTTCATCCCGCCCAATGTGGCCGCGACCACCGGGACGATGGGGACGATGGGTGTCATCGGCACCATGCCGTCGACCGCCACGCCCACCACGCCGCCGACCATCGACGGCAACGCCTATTGATGACTGAGGAATCAGTCGCGTGACGTCACGCCCCGGGTGCATAATCCGGGGCGTGACGCATCTCCCAGCGCCAATCCTCGTTATCAGCACATTTCAGCGTTAGTCATCCTCACTTTTCTTCGTGAAAATGCGCTCAAGACAGGTGAAAGCTATTTCATTGCCGTATGCACTTCTATATAATTGAACAACACTGGCCTCTAATACGTCTTAGCTATTGAGGATCGTCCGTCAGGAAGGCTCATGCACATCTCCCTGCGACAATACTACGATATTCTCATCCGGTATCTGCGCCCGCAGATGCCGCGCTTCGTGCTGCTGTCGACGCTGGTCATCGCCAGCATCGGGCTGCAGATCATCAACCCGCAGATCGTGCGCTACTTTATTGACGCGGTGAAGACACCGGCGATCACCGCGCACATGTTGATGATGGCCGCGCTCCTCTTTATCGGCGTCGCCCTCGTGCAGCAGGGGGTGGGCGTCGCCGCCGCCTACATGGGCGAGTACGTGGCGTGGGTCGCCACCAATGCGCTGCGCGAGGAGCTGGCCACGCACTGCCTGCGGCTGGACATGCACTTCCATCACGAGCGCAGCCCCGGCGAGCTGATCGAGCGCATCGAGGGTGACGCGTTGGAGTTCGCCACTTTCTTCTCCACCATCGTGGTGCGCGTGGCCGCCAATCTGCTGCTGCTGCTCGGTATTATCATCGTGGTGTTCTACGTGCACTGGAAGATGGGCGTCGCCTTCGCCATCTTCACCGTCGTCACGCTGGTCGGGCTCTACCTGGTGCGCGGCATCGCCGTGCCGTACCAGAAGGCGCACCGCGACATCGTCACCGAGTTCTTCGGTTTTCTCGAAGAGCGGCTGGCCGGCACCGAGGACATCCGCTCCAGCGGCGCGGTCGGCTTCACGCTGCGGCGGCTGTTTCAGTTGATGACGATCATCCTGCACCGCTGGCGGAAATCGGCGATGATCGGCACCTGCATCCGCCTGCTGGCAGGCATCCTGCTGATCAGCGGATTCGGCGCCGTGTTCGTCATCGGCTACATGCTGTTCCGCCAGAGTGCGATCACCGTCGGCGAGATCATCATGATGATCTTCTACACCGGCATGATCGCCCAGCCGATCCGTGAGTTGACGCGCCAGGTCGAGAGCCTGCAGACCATCGGCGCCACCGTCGAGCGCATGTCCGAGGTACTGTCGCAGAGCGCCGCCATCGTCGACGGGCCGGGCGCCGGACTGCCGACGGGCGAGCCGCTGGCGCTGGAATTCGACCACGTCACCTTTGCCTACCGCGAGGACAAGACGGTGCTGCATGATGTCTCCTTCCGCGTGCAACCGGGACATGTGCTAGGCCTGCTCGGGCGTACCGGCAGCGGCAAGACCACCATCGCCCGGCTGGTCTTCCGCCTGTATGAGGTGCAGCAGGGCGCCATCCGCCTGGGTGAAGCGGACATCCGGCAGGCGACGCTGGAGGAGCTGCGCCACCGGGTGGCCTTCGTCACGCAGGACGTGCAGCTCTTCCAGGCCAGCGTGCGCGACAACATCACCTTCTTCGACGCTTCCGTTCCGGACGAGCGCATCATGGAGGTGATTGAAGCGCTGGAGCTGAGCGACTGGTTCAACGGCCTGCCGAATGGGCTGGACACCCGGCTGCAGACCGGCGGGCGCAGCCTCTCCGCGGGCGAGGCGCAGCTGCTGGCATTCACGCGCGTCTTCCTGCGCAACCCGGGACTGGTCATCCTCGACGAAGCCTCCTCGCGGCTGGACCCCGCTACCGAAGCGCTGGTCGAGCGCGCCGTCGATCACCTGCTGAAGGACCGTTCGGCCATCGTCATCGCCCACCGCCTGGGCACGCTGCACCGCGCGAATGAGGTGCTGGTGCTGGACGAGGGGCGCGTGCTGGAATACGGCGACCGGCAGCAACTGCTCGCCGACGAAACCTCGCGCTTCCACGAGCTGCATAAGACCGGGCTCGAGGAGGTGATGGTATGACCACCGATACCCTGAACGTTGCCGAGGTCTCAAAGACGGCCAAGCTGTCCGGCTGGTACGTCATCTGGCGCGCCATCTGCTTCCGGCCGTGGCTGTGGCTCGCCAACCTGGGCGCGATGACGATCCACATCATGTCCTACCACGTGATGCCGCTCGCGCAGCGCCAGTTCTTCAACCTGCTGACGCACAACGGCCCGGCGCGCCTGGACGACGTGTGGACGCTGGTGGCCTTCATCTTCGCCGGCGAGCTGGTGGCCATCGGCGGTGTGTTCGGGCTGACGCTGACCAATGTGCCGTTCTTCGTGCACAACCTGACCCAGTTGCGGCACAACATCATGCGGCATATCCTGCGCCGGCCGGGGGCGAACGCGCTGCCGGATTCGCCGGGCGAAGCCGTCAGCCGTTTCCGCGGCGACGTCATCGAAGTGCCGATGTTCGCGCTATGGATGAACGACCTGCTCGGTTCCGTGGTCTACTGCGTGATTGCGATCGCCATCATGGTGCGCATCAACGCGTCCATCACCCTCTTTGCCGTGTTGCCGCTGCTGATCATCGGCGTCATCGCCAACCTGGCGGCCAAGCGCATCGAGGAATACCGGCGGGCCAGCCGGCGGGCGTCCGGCATCGTCAGCGGCTTCATCGGCGAGTTGTTCGGCGCGGTGCAGGCGGTGAAGGTGGCGACGGCGGAGCAGGACGTCATCACCCACTTCCACACGCTGAACGAAGACCGCCGTGTCATCTCGCTGAAGGACCGCCTGTTCAACGAGCTGCTGGGGTCCATCTTCCGCAACGCCAACAGCATCGGCACCGGGGTGATCCTCATCCTGGCCGGGCAGGCGATGCACACGGGCACCTTCACCGTCGGCGACTTCGCGCTGTTCGTCTACTACCTGGGGTTCATCAGCGAGTGCACCACCTTCTTCGGGCTGGTGGTGGCGCGCTACCAGCAACTCGGCGTCTCCATCGACCGCATGTACCGGCTGATGCAGGACGCCCCACCCGAGGCGCTGATCGAGCCCATCGACACCTACCTGGACGGGCGGCTGCCGGAGGTGACGTATGCCAACGAATGCACACACGGCCCGCTGCAGGAGCTGACGGCGAAAGGCCTGACCTTCACCTTCCCGGGCACGGAGAACGGCGTCGCCGACGTGAACCTGCGCATCCCGCGCGGGTCGTTCACCGTCATCACCGGGCGCAACGGCTCCGGCAAGACCACGCTGCTGCGCGCGCTGCTCGGCTTGCTGCCGAAGGACACCGGCGAGATCCGCTGGAACGAGCAACTGATCGACAATCCGGGTGAGTTCTTCGTGCCGCCGCACAGCGCCTACACCGCGCAGGTGCCGCGGCTGTTCAGCGACCCGCTGCGCGACAACATCCTGATGGGCATGGACCGGAGCGACGACGACATTCACCGTGCGCTGCACGCCGCCGTACTGGAGGATGACCTGGGCCGGCTGGAGGACGGGCTGGACACCAAGGTGGGGCCGAAGGGCGTGAAGCTCTCCGGCGGACAGATCCAGCGCACCGCCGCCGCCCGCATGTTCGTGCGCGAGCCGGAGCTGCTGGTCTTCGACGACCTCTCCAGCGCCCTCGACGTGGAAACCGAGCACGTCCTCTGGGAGCGCGTCTTCCAGCGGGAGGGCATTACCTGCCTGGTCGTCTCCCACCGCAAGGCCGCCCTGCGCCAGGCCGACCAGATCATCGTGATGAACGACGGCCGCATCGACGCCGCCGGCAGCCTGCCCGAGCTGTTGGAGAGCTGCGAGGAGATGCAGCGCCTCTGGCACGGCGAACTGATCCCGGCGGAAGCTGGCGACGAGTAAGGTTAGGAGCGCGGACCTCTGAGTCCGCGCGTGTTGTGTATTCGTCGATCACGCGGACTCAGAGGTCCGCGCTCCCATACGCTGCCATGTCGATGCCGCGTTGACCGGTATCGAGCAACAGGGAGGCGGGCTGTTTGGGATCTATGGGTTGCAGCCAGAGCTTGCCCCACTCGGTGTCCGGCCCTTCGATGGTGCAGCTCCTGCCAGTCATCAGCAGCGAGGTTTGACCGGGCGCCCAACCGAGCAGGTTGTGGGTGGTGTCAACGCCCGGGTCATTGCCGAGGGTGACTTCCCATTCCGCCACGCACTTCGCGACGGCGGTCTTCGTCTCCACCGTCCAGAGCGCTTCGTTCACATTGGCATACGGCCCGCTGCCCGTTGAGGAGGTGAAGACGGCCAGCGTGCCGCCGTCCGGCGAAAAGGCCATGTTCCCGCCGGGGAAACCCTCGATGGCCGGCACTGCCAGCGTCGTTTTCGTGCGGCCGTCGCGGCTGAAAAGGTAAAAGCCGTCTTTGCTGCCGAATGCCACCTGGCGGCCGTCCGGCGACAGTGCCCCCATGAAGACGCGGCCGGGACGGGTGAAGAGGAGCTGCGCTTTCCCGTTGAGCGGCATAAACACAAACCGGGTGGTTTTCTCGTTCGGCTGCTCACCGACCAGGATACCAGACGCATCCGGCGTCCAGGTGGCGAAGGTCAACTCCCGGGTTGCGCGCAGGCTACGAGTTTTTCCGGTCGCCGCGTCGAACAGGCGGAGATTTTCGTGCTTTCCGGAGATATGCGCAAGCAGCAGCCGTCCGCGCGGCGACCAGCTCAGCAGGTCGGCGTATTCATCGGCGGCGGTCAGTGGGATCTTCGCCACGGCGCCGGTCTGCCGCGTCCACAGCCAGTACCCGCCTTTAAACTGCTCGGTCAGCACTTCATCATTGATCGTCGAATAGCCGCTGCCGAGCACCAGACGGGTGGCGCCGGTTTTCTCGTTGCGGATGGTGTAACTATCGCTTTCCTCGAGCAGCAGCAGGGCACCATCCGCCGAGGGCAGCGCACGCTCGATGCGCCCGCGGAAGGCCTTTGGCAGCGCGGCGTGATCGACGAGCACCTTCGCCTCGCCGCCGGCCAGACTTTGTTCGTAGACATCCGAACGGGCGTCATCGGCGTTACTGGTCAACCTGACGAAGACGGCAGCGCCGGGCAGACCTTGCGCCTGCACAGCGAGGCTGGCGGACAGCGCCATGATGCCACATAGAGCCAGACAAAGCAGGTATCGCATAGGGCCTCCCGGGAGATCGTCAACTGGTGAGCCAGTTTACCGGTTAGACGTCAGGCAGGCGAGAATTGTTCCAATATGCGATCAAGCGCGAACCACACGCGCGGACTCAGATGATCGTCCTTCCTGGCCGATCGTGGTCCGCGCTCCCAGCGTTAATCTCTTGTCAGCTTGCGATACTTCAGCCGGTGCGGCGTATCCGCGGCGACACCGAGGCGCTGGCGGCGGGCGGCGTCGTAGTCGCTGAAGTTGCCCTCGGACCAGATGATGCTGCCATCCTCCTCGAAGGCGAGGATGTGGGTGGCGACGCGGTCGAGGAACCAGCGGTCGTGGCTGACGACGATGGCGCTGCCGGCGAAGTGCTCGATGGATTCTTCCAGCGCGCGCAGGGTGTTGATGTCCAGGTCGTTGGTGGGCTCGTCGAAGAGGATGACGTTCGCGCCCTTGGCCAGCATCTTCGCTAGTTGCACGCGGTTGCGCTCGCCGCCGGAGAGGTTCTTCACCAGCTTCTGCTGGTCGGTGCCCAGGAAATTGAAGCTGGACACGTAGGCGCGGGTATTGAGCGTGCGCGGGCCGAAGGTGAAGGTTTCATTGCCGCCGGAGATCTCCTCCCACACAGTATTGTCGCCATTCAGCGTCTCGCGGCTCTGCTCCACGTAGGCGAGCTCCACGGTCTGGCCGATGGTGATGGTACCGCTGTCCGGCTGCTCGACGCCGGTGATGAGTTTCAACAGCGTGGTTTTGCCGGCGCCGTTGGGCCCGATCATCCCGACGATGGCGCCGGGCGGGAAGCTGGCGGTGAGGTTGTCGATGAGCAACTTGTCATCATACCCCTTCGACACGCCGTTCAGCTCGATCACCACGTCGCCCAGCCGCTGCGGGGGCGCGATGGCGATCTCCAGCTCTTCGCGGCGCGCCTCTTCCTCGTTGCCGAGTAACCTTTCGTAGGCGGTCACACGCGCTTTGCCCTTTGCCTGCCGCGCGTGGGCACTCATGTGAATCCACTCCAACTCGCGCTCGAGGGTGCGCTGGCGTTTGCTGTCCGCCTGCTTCTCCTGCGCGAGGCGAGACTGCTTCTGCTCCAGCCAGGATGAGTAGTTGCCTTTCCAGGGGATGCCGTGCCCGCGGTCGAGCTCGAGGATCCAGCCGGCGACGTTGTCAAGGAAGTAGCGGTCGTGGGTGACGGCGATGACGGTGCCCTTGTATTGCTGCAGATGCCGCTCCAGCCAGGCCACCGACTCGGCGTCCAGGTGGTTCGTCGGCTCGTCCAGCAGCAGGATGTCGGGCTCGGTGAGCAGCAGCCGGCACAGCGCCACGCGGCGCCGCTCGCCGCCGGAGAGCACATTGACCGGCGTGTCGCCGGGTGGGCAGCGCAGCGCGTCCATCGCCACATTCAGACGCTCATCGAGCGTCCATGCATCGTGCTTGTCCAACCCCTCCTGCAGCTTGCTCTGCTCCTCGATGAGCGCGTCGATGTCCGCGTCATCCTCGCCGAACGCCGCGCACACCGCGTCATAGCGCGCCACCAGGTCCACCAGCGGCTGCACCGCCTCTTCCACGATCTGCTTCACCGTTTTGGCGGGATCGAGGTAAGGCTCCTGCTCCAGCAACCCCACCGAGTATCCCTCGGACGGGTAAATCTCGCCCAGATAATCCGGGTCCATTCCCGCCATGATGCGCAACAGCGTGCTTTTGCCGGACCCGTTCAACCCGAGCACGCCGATCTTCGCGCCGTAGTAGAAGCCGAGCGAGATATCCCGCAACACCTGCTTCCCCGGCGGATAGATGCGGCCTACGCGCACCATTGAGTAAATGACCTGCTGAGTATCGGACATGAATCACCCTCCAAAAATTGTCAGGGTCTAATGATACACGAAGCGGCGGAAGTGGCAAAGCCCCGCAGATCCCCGCAGATCCCCGGCCACGGTAACATTTTGTGCTCATTTTCAGGAAAATTCGGGATCTGGAATTGGTGGCATATTGCAGGAGAACGCTTACTATATACCCAAAAATGAGCGTTTTTAAACCTATTTTTGCGGTTTTTCAGGAAAAATCCCCCAAACGTCGGTGTTTGGCCTGGTACGAAGCGAATAGATACGCGAATGCATAGACGAGAACGAACCCGGACGGGTATCATGGCGACATCACCAGATTCGAGGAGAACGCATGATCAGTTACCGTAAATGGAGCGAGCAGGATACGGGGGAGTTGAAGCGTCTGGTGGCGGCGCTGCACGACTCGATGCGCCCGTATGACGAGAATTATCCGCCAGCCGCGGCGATCATCGACGAGTATTTCGGCTTCCTGGTGGGCGAAGTGGCGGAAACCTCCGGCACCTTCTTCCTGGCGGAAGACGACGGGCGGCTCATCGGTTTTGCCTGCGTCTTCGGCCTGATGCCGCCCTTCACCCCGGATGAAGACCCGCGTGAATTGACCTTCATTTCCGATCTCTACGTAGATCCCGCCTACCAGGGGCAAGGCATCGGCACCGCATTGGTCGCGCAGGCAGAGGCCTTCGCCAAAGCCCTGGGCACCCCGCGCGTCGAGCTGGCCACCCACCCCGCCAACCCGGCACTGTCGCTCTACGAGCGCCTGGGGTATCGGCAGCGAATGGTGATTATGACGAAGCGGTTGGATTATTGAAAAAGGCTACATCCAGAAGAATACGAGAACCCTACTCCGAAACTGACCCCTCATATGGGAGAGCTTACCTGTGTAAGGGGACAGTCCCGCTGATTCCATTGCAAGCGTGAAATGCGAATAACTTGCGCTGGTTCCGCAGGGTCGGGACAGTCCCTGAGCGGGCAGGAGATAAAGCGCTGGAACCGAATTGCTTCTTTAACAGGCAAACGGTCAGCCTGACATCGAAGGAGACTTATTATGTTGATCAATACCATTGGCTTGAAGCCACCGGAAGGAGCGGTCGTACTCTTTGACGGCAGCTCGCTGGCGGGCTGGGTGAAGATGGACGGCGGTCCGGTGGAATGGGTCATCACCGACGGGACCATTGAGGTGGTGCCGCGCACCGGTGATATCTGCACGCAGGAGCTGTTCGGCGATCATTTTCTTCACCTGGAGTTCCGGCTGTCCGACATGCCGGAAGCGACGGGGCAGGCGAAGGCGAACAGCGGGGTGTTTCTGCAGGGGCGGTATGAGATCCAGGTGCTGGACAGCAGCGGGTGGGACATCCCCGGGCTGGGCGATTGCGGGGGGATTTACAATCAGTATGCGCCGCTGACCAACGCTTGCAAGCCGGCGTTGGAGTGGCAGACGTACGACGTGATCTTCCGCGCGCCGCGCTGCGAGGGGAAGGTGGTGAAGGAGAACGCCCGCGTGACCGTGCTGCAGAACGGCGTGGTGATCCACAACAACGTGGAGCTGCCGGGGGTGACGGGCGCGCCTACCGACCTGGAGGTGCAGTTGCCCGGCCACCTGCGGCTGCAGGATCACGGGAACACCATCTGGTACCGCAACATCTGGGCGATGCCGCTGCCGAAGGAGGGGGCGAACGAGTATCCGCCGCGGATGCGATAGAAACCGCAGATTTCGCAGATTACGCAGATTACTGTTTATTCACTTCTCATCTATGAGAGGGGATGCCTTCGCATGAGGGCATCCCCTTTGTTTGGTAGGATTATAATTCACTATACGGTACCCCGTCGATGGTATTGCCTTCCACCGGCACGGCGGGGTGCAGGCTGCCGGGACGGTCGACGCCGTAGGTCCAATGTGTGGTTTCGTCCAGGTAATCCGGCTCGTTGGGACGCTTGAAGGGGTTGACCGGGATGCCGGTGGCGCCGATGCCGCCGGTGACGGTCAGGTACGGCCCCTGGTAACTGCTGCTCGGAATCGACGCGGGGTCGCCGTTCTCATCGATGCCGGTTCTCGGTGGGTCGGACTTCGGATTGGTCAGGTCGATGAGCTGGTCGGGGAAGACGCCGGTATCGGAGGAGAACTGATCGATGGCGGTGCGGATGTGATGCAGGTTGGCGCGCAGCGTCGATTCTCGCGACATACGGATCGCACCCCGCACCCGCGGGATGATGATCAGGGCGAGAATGGCGATGACGACGACGACGATCAGCAGCTCGATCAGCGTGAAAGCTCTGCTCCGCCATGGAGCACGTGGACATTTCATCAGATTCCTCCTATCGCCGATGCGGATGACCGCATTGAGATGGGATGGCCGGCTGCGAGGAAGCTGTGATATTACATTGTAGCATCGCCGGCATGGACCGTTTGTAACCAAATGCGACCACGGCTCTTTTGTTCGGAGAGCAGCCAAGCTGCGAGTGACACGGGGAGCCGGGATTTGTTATGATCGGTGTGTCCCAGGTTATGAATAATCCGGGTGTAGGGAGGACAGCATGGCGGAATCACGGTTTGATCAGGCGGCGGCGACATGGGATGAGAACCCGGGACGGGTGGCGCTGGCAAAGGGGATTGTGTCGGCGATCCTCGCACAGGCGCCGGTGCGGGAGGAGATGACGGCGGTCGATTTCGGCTGCGGCACGGGACTGGTGTCGCTGGGGCTGGCGGAGCACGTGCGGCAGGTGATTGGCATCGACAGTTCGGCGGGCATGTTGAACGTGCTGGGCGAGAAGCTGCGGCGGGCCGATATCCATAACGTGGAGACGCTGTTGCTGGACCTGGAACGGTCGCCGGCGCCGAACCTGCAGGCCGACCTGATCGTGAGCGCGATGACGCTGCACCACCTGGCGGACGTGCCGGCGGTGCTGGGTAAGCTGGCGGCCATGCTGGCGCCCGGCGGGTATATTGCGCTGGCGGACCTGGTAACCGAAGACGGCAGCTTCCACGGTGACATGACGGGCGTGCAGCATCTCGGCTTCGATCCGGCGTGGGTGGCGGACATACTGCGCGGATTGGGCTTCGAGGAGATCTGCAGCAGCATCGCGCACGTCATCGACCGCGGGGAGAAGCGGTATCCGGTGTTTCTGGTGAGCGGGCGGAAAACGAGATAACGCCACGGAACATTTTCATTCTCGGCAGCGCCAAACAGTCAACGTTGCCCGGCGACCCGCCCCGGCCTTCAAAAGGCCGGGCTATGATTAGACGCCGGCTGAAGCCGGCTTGGGTATGCGGCGGAACCGGAAGGTACAAATTCAGGAGGATGGGGTCATGCGTTTCTTCTGCTGCGCGATCGGCTTGCTGCTGCTGTTGCCGGTATTCGGCATGCAAGTCATTGTCGACAATTTTCCCTACACCGACTCGGCTACGCTGGAGAAGGTGGGATTACACGGGCCGGTGAAGACGATGCGCACCTACCTGCAAAAGGGCGGACGGCCGGTCGATGATCTGACCTTCGATCCCAATGGGCGGCTGCTGGTGGAGATGTATTACCATCCCAATACCGGGAAGCTGTTGTGGAAGCACTATTATAAATATGATGCGATCGGCCGGCTGGTGAAGGCGACGTCCGTCGGAGAATATGTCAAGGAAACCGGCGCCACCTTTACTTTCACCTATGATGATCAGGGGAACAAAACCGGCGAGACCAGCCAGAAGGAAGACGGCAGTGTGCTGCGCAGATCGACCTTCACTTACGATGAACACGGGCACTTGCTCATCCGTTCGGACATCTACTCTGATGCGCAAACCGTCGGCTGGCGGGAAGAGCATCGTTACGATGCCAACGGCAACCAGATCGCCTGGCAATTCGGCGCGCCGAAGGACACGAGAACCTGGACAACTACCTACACTTACTTCCCGAACGGCAAAATCCAACGGCAGGAGATGGGTTACGGCCCAGGCTCACATGGCGCCAAGGAATTCTCACCGGAGGGAAGGCTGATCGAAGAGCTCTTCGTGCCATTGGTCACGCCGCAATACCGCACCGGCGATTACGAGCAAAAGCGTTATACCTATACCGATGCCGGCAACATGAAGGAAGAGACCTGGTATGACGAAAAGGACCGGTTGATCTCGCGAGTAGAGCACGATTATAACGCCGATGGCCAGGAGACCGAGCGCCGCTCTTTCAATGCACTGCCGAACCAGCAGGAGCTGACTCTGTGGCAAGAACGCCATTTTCGCTACAATGCAAAGGGCTGGAAGGGGGAGGAGACAATCCTCTCGTACAGATCCGATGGGCAGTCGTTTGACGGCTTAACCTCTCGCTGGACGTATGATGCGTATGGCAACGCCATCGATAATCCGCGGCCGTATGGCGGGATGGGGATCTGGATGGCGTACCGGGAATTTACATATTACGAGCAGTGAGCGTTAAATCATCTCCTGCGCCTTCAGCCAGGCCACGTAATCGCGCAAGGCTTCCCGGCGTTGGTCGAGGGTGACGGCGGGGGACTCCGGCGACGGCACTTGCGCCTGGGGGTGGCGCACCTTGAGCAGCAGCGTCCATTTCGCAGCGGAGACGATCTGGATTTCATCGGTCTTTTCATTCCACTGCACCTGGCCGCCCAGGTGCTCTACGAGGAAGCGGATCGGCGCATACAGGCCCGACCGCCGGTAACGAGCCCGCGCGGGCAGCGTGACGGGATTGCCGTTGACGCGGGCGACACGGCCGCGGGTCAGCACCAGCGTCGTCTCACCCCTGGTAATGGTGGTGGTTGAGGTTTGGCCATCATAGCTGACTTGCGCGCCCAAGTGTTGCGCGACCAGGCGCACCGGCGCCGTCACGATATTGCCGTCGCGGATGGCCCTGTCCGCAAGCGAGATCGTCAGGATGGCCGAGATGGACGTCGTGGGATCGGCCGGCCTGGAGATCATCCCCATTAACATCGGTTCGTGATCGATATTGACCAATGGTTGCTCGACAGGGACAGGCGTGTCGACCGATGGACCCGCGCCTTCTTCTCCTGCCCAGGCTGGTAACACCAGCGTCAGCGAGGTTGCCAGCACGGAAGCCAGCATCGCATTCCGCTGCCAGCGAACCGGCGCCGTGCGCAGCAGCTCTGGCTGGTCGCGCAGGATATCGCGTGTCGGGTAACCGGGTTCCCGGTAGTGGGTTACGGGTGAAAGCTCCACAACATACCTCCTGATGACAATGTCCACCAGATGGCTTAAATCATCTCCTGCGCCTTCAACCAGGCGATATAGTCGCGCAAGGCTTCCCGGCGTTGGTCGAGGGTGACGGCGGGGGATTCCGGCTGCGGTTGCTGCGCCCGGCGATCGAGTGCCTTCAGTTGCATCCGGCCCTTTTGCTCGGAGATGATGAGGATTTCATCGGTCTGCTCGTTCCACTCGACCTGGCCGCCCAGGTGCTCCGCCAGGAAGCGCGCCGGGGCGTAGAGGGTCGGCTTCCGGTAGCGGACCGGGACCGGCAGCGTGACCGGAGCGCCGTTGATATTGGCGGTCAGACCTTCGGTCAGCACCAGCGTGGTCTCTCCGCGAGTGATGGTGGTGGCCCCGGTTTTCGCGTCGTAGTACACCTGCGCGCCCAGGTGCTGAGCCACCAGGCGCACAGGCACGGTGAGCACGTTGCCATCACGGATTGCCCGGTCGGGGGGCGTCAGCGTGATGGTCAATGCGGTGATTCCCTGCGGCACAGATTCTACCGGCACGGCCATGTCACCCATGAGTCGCGGTTCAAGGTCCGTGACGAGTATAGGTATCTCGATGGTATATTCGATGGGTTGCGACTCAGCGGATGGAGGCGGCAGCGTTTCCGCTTCAGCCCACGCCGGCAGCACCAGCGTCAGCGAGGTGGCCAGCACGGAGGCGAGCACGGCGTTGCGCTGCCAGCGGACGGGCGTTGCGCGCAGCAGCTCGGGCTGGTCGCGCAGAATGTCGCGGGTCGGGTAGCCGGGTTGCCGATAGCTGGTGACGGGCTTGAGCTCCATAACATGCCTCCGGTCGATCTATTACCTGGTTAGACGCTGCTTCCGGCGATTTTGTTCCCAATCACGCCGGTATCACCGGCAGCACGATATGCGACGGGTGGGCGGGGTCGTGGTAGATCGCTTGCTCTGCGGTCTGCATTTCGGTGTCGGTGGCCGGGTCGTTGCCGGTGTTCAGGTTGCGGTCCCAGAGGGGGAAGTTGCTGCTGGTGATATCCACGCGCAGGCGGTGGCCGGCTTTGAATACGTTGCTGGTGCACTGCAGGTCGAGGGTGAATTCGTAGACCGTGCCGGGGTCCATCAGCTTAGGCGCGCCCCAGACGTCCTCGCGGAAGCGGGCGCGGATGACGCCGTCGGTGATGTTGATGGAGCGGCCGTCGGGGTAGACGTCGGTGAGCTTGGCCACAAAGTCGGTGTCCTTCGCGGAGGAGGACGCATACAGTTTCAGCACCACCGGGCCGGTCACCTCCAGGTCGGCGGGAAGGACATCCGTGGTGTAGGTGAGCACGTCCGGACGCGCTTCCACCGGGCGCTGGTCGATGGGACCGGGCAGGGCGTATTCGTAGAGGCCGGGATTATAAGGGCCGACGGAATGATTGCCGCCGAGCGTGGGGGTTGGATCGTTCGGGTCGTAAGTGTAGCGGTCGGGAGCGCTCTCCGTGGGCGGTTCCGCCGCGAGCGTGCCGCCGGCGCCAAGGTACAGATTCGTCCATTGCGTACGGGCGAGGGGCCACTCGTATTCGTCGCGCCAGGTATTGCTGCCCATGACGAAGATGCGGATGGGGGCGGGCAGCACTTCTTCCGGCGTGCCGCCCTTCAGCAGCGTGGTGAGCCAGCGGTGGGTATGATCGTCTTCCGCCTTTGCCGCGGGGCCGAAGTCCAAGTCACCGAGTACCGTCTGCCAGTTCACGCCGTGCGTCCACGGGCCGATGAGCAGGCGGTGGCCTTTGCGCAGCTCCTCGGTGGGCGCTCCCTCGACCAGCGCGTGGTACATGTGCACGGATTCCGCCGCATAATTGTCATACCAGCCACCGGTGATCAGTGTGGGGGCGCGGTAGCCGCTCATATCTTTCCGGTAGTTGATGCGCTCCCAGATTTTTCCGTAGCGATTATTCGAGACGTAATCCCGGTAGGCGCGCACCGGCGCGTGGCCGAAGGCTTCGTCCATGGTGAGGATGGGCAGGTGGCGCAGCATGTTGATCACGTCGTAACGCGGCATCAACGCGGCCTGCGAGACGCGGGAGGCTTGCTCGAAGCAGAGCCAGCTCCAGGTAAGCGCCAGGCTGAAGACGCCGTCGATGTAATAGGCGCGCTTCCAGCAGTCGCCGGCCATGAAGCGCGGATTGAGCGCCACCACGGACGGATCGCCCAGCGGGCCGACGGCGAGCTGGGTGCCGGCCAGGTAGGAGTCGCCATACATGCCGATGCGCCCGTTGCACCACGGCTGCGCCTTGATCCACTCCAGCGTATCTTCGCCGTCGTCCGTCTCGTAGATGAACGGGTAATGGTTGCCTTCTCCGTCATAGCGGCCGCGGACGTCCTGCACCATGAAGACCATGCCGTGATTGGGGAAGGACAGGTCGCCGTAATTCGTGCGGTTATAGGCCGTGCGCTGCAGCACCACCGGGAAGGGGCCGTCGCCGAGCGGCAGGTACAGATCGGTCGCCAGCGTGACGCCGTCACGCATGGGGACGCGGAGGTTGCGGAGAATGCGGATATCGGACATGGCTCCTCCCGGAAAGCGCAATAATAGTTTCACGCAAAGGCGCAAAGACGCAAAGAATTAGATTACCAGCGATTGAAGTGTTCGCGCACCACCTGCCAGATGGCGGGGTCGGCGGTGGTCTGCAACAGCCAGAAGCAGACACCCTGCAGGTCCTGGCTGTCCACCGTCACCAGATGGCTCTTCGTGCTTTTCGCATCGGAGACCCACAGCGCGTGGGGGTGGCCGAGCTCATCGGTATAGCGAATCAGGTTGACATCCCAGTAGTAGCACCAGCCGCGGCCGATGGGCGATTGCTTTTCGCACTCGGCGATAAACTCGTAATCGTTCACCTGGCGCGAGCGCTTCGGATCTGTCATGTCCCAATCCACCGAATAGGTGGGCAGGCCCATGATGATCTTGTGGCGGGGCACGCGGGTGGCGGCGTAAGTCATCGTCTCGCGCCCCCAGGGAGCCATCGAGGTGGGGCCGATGTATTGCGACGGCGGGCAGTACAGGTCATAGACCATGTAGCGGAAATGATCGACATAGGTGGCGAGCAGCGAATCGTCGATGAAGGTCATGCCGGTTTCGCGGCGGGCTTCCATGCTGATCGGGTAGACGCAGGCGCTCAGCATCAGGCCTTCCGCATGCAGCCTTTGCGAGAGCTGCGCGATGAAGTCCGTGTAGAGGAAGCGGTCGACGGCCGGCCAGTGCTCGAAGTCGATATCCACGCCGTCAGCGCCGCATTGCCGGCATTCGTCGAGCATGCCGTCGATGAACTTCGCGACGTTGCCGGGGGTCTTCAGCGGATCGGATTTGCCGCCGTAGAGCAGCAGGGGGGAGATGCCCATTTGCCGCAGCTCGGTACAGAAGCGCCGGCGATCCTCCAGCGGCCAGGGCTGGTTGAGCGAGCCGTCCGGCTGCGGCGTGCCGCTGCAGAGGATGATCTGGTCGAAGATATCATCGAACTCGCCGATGCGCTGCAGCACGGCGCCCTGTTCGCCGCCCACCACCCAGGCAGAGACCAGGCGGCGGGTCTTCGGCGCGTGAAAGATGGGAAGGGTTTCGGTCATGGCGGTCGCTCCTTTATGGTGACGGGTTTCCATTCGAGATGAAGTGGGTGACTTCCTGCCACAGCGGAGCAACATGGGGGGTGAAGTGACGCGGTAAACGAAGGGTTGGATCAGGCAACCAGTCCAACCCTCCGTGTTTCATCTACCGACGGTGTTACAACTCGCTGTATGGGATGCCGTCCAGCGTGTTGCCTTCGGTCGGCACCGCTGGATGCACGATGCCCGGGTCGGGGCCGTAGTTCCAGTGCGCGCTGGAATCCGTGTAATCGGCATCTTTGGACGGCTTGAAGGGGTTGACCGGGATGCCGCTGCTGCCGATGCCGCCGGCGGAGTGAAGATACGGGCCATTGTAGGTGCCGGTCGGAATGGTTTCCGTATCGCCGTCGTCATTCAAGGCCGTTGTCGGCGGATCGGACTTCGGATTCGACATGTCGGCCAGCTCGGTCGGATACAGGCCGGTGTCGGACGTGAACTGAGCGATCGCCGTGCGCAGAATATGGATGTTTTCTTTCAAGGTCGATTCGCGTGATTTCCGCACGGCACTGGTGACCCGCGGTATGACAATCAACGCGAGGATGGCGATGACGACGATGACGATCAAAAGTTCAATAAGCGTAAAACCCGCACGGCGGGTCGCACCGGATGATGTGAACATCGCACCCCTCCTTACAACTTTTCAATAATAATATGACTGTGTCCCGGCTTGCACTGCTGCCGGCCGGCGGCGCATGATTCTCTATATCCTTATTCCATATGCAGGAGATCGTTTGCTATTTTTTTCGAAATCGTCCGCCAATTTGCACGGGCAAATGCTTGCGTCCGAATTTTCGGCAGGCCTTTGCACTGGGAAGCCAGATATCGAAGCCGCGGCGGCAGACATCTTCTACGCGGTAACGCCAGCCGGCGATGCGCACATAGTGCCCGAGCAGGCGCCGCGGGCCGGCACATATGCCGACCCGCGGCCGGGTGCCCAGCGCCGTCCGGGTGCGGTGGCAATACGCAGATACGACATAGGACCTGCCCCATCCCGGCGCCACCAGCGCGAGACAAAGCATGAACAGGAGCGCGAGTGCGCGGATCTTCGCCATGCCGTAATGATACCGAGAAACGCTGCATCGGGAAAGCGCTCCCCCGGATTACAGCGTACTGTACGGCATGCCATCCATGGTGCTTCCCTCGGTAGGCGTCGCCGGATGGACGATACCGGGGCCTTCGGCGCCGTAGGACCAGTGCGCGTCCGGATCGCTGAAGTCGGCATCTTTCGGCGTTTTGAACGGATTTACCGGAACACCGGTGGTGCCGATGCCGCCAGAGACGTTCAGATACGGTCCCGCATAGGTATTGGTCGGGATCGTCTCCGTGTCGCCGTCGTCATTGACGCCGGTCGTCGGCGGATCGGATTTCGGACTGCTCAGATCGAGCAGTTCCGACGGATACAAGCCGGTATCCGAGCTGAACTGGGTGATGGCGGTCCGCAGTTGATGCAGGTTCGCCCGCAGGCTGGATTCGCGCGCCTTGCGCGTCGCGCCCATAACGCGCGGGATGACGATCAACGCGAGGATCGCGATGACAACGATCACAATCAGCAACTCGATGAGGGTAAATCCCCGGCGGGTTGTGTTGCGTGCATGGAGCATGTGCTTCTCCTTTCGGCGTCGTGTGAGGACACGATGACACGCCGTTCGAAAGCTGGGGGAGCTCCGCCTGGCTGCCATGATGAGAGTCATTTTGCCTTTCTCCCTTATTCCACAATCGAGGATTATCTGAGAGCATTGGAACCGCCGATTTCGCAGATTGTCTGAACCGTGATTTTCTTGATTTCAGGATTACCGAGGGTGCACGCAAAATTCGTGACGCCCGATTACCGATGCTTAAAAGGCATTTTCCGCCTGACAGCGAACCTTACGGCGGGGAGGTCAGGCGATGACAAAGCAGATTGAGGTAGGGCCGGAGCGGATGGTGCTGACGGATGGGCTGCAGCCGTTCATGGTGCGGTCGGCGACGGGAGCGATCTGGGTAATGGCGCAGACCACGCCGCCGCCGGGACTGGTGCTGCCGCCGCGCAATACGATGGGCTTCGTGCCGGCGTATATCATCTCGCGCGACAATGGACGCACCTGGCAACGGTGGCAGTCGACGGGGATGAAGGACGCGACGGTCGGGGCGAACGAGCTGGGGCTGCCGGAGACGCGCTTCCGGCTGGGCATGCCGATGTTCGAAGGGGCGGCGACGGCGCTGCACGACGGGACGGTGCTGTTGATGGAGTGGATCGCCGACGGGCCGGACGACACGGGGCATTATACCGGGCAGGTGTGGGAGTCGCAAGACGACCTGGCCACCTTCCAGGGCCCCTACCCCTCCGACATCCCGCTGCCGCAGGCGAAGATCGGCTACGACGACTGCGGCAATCCCTATACCGGCGTCACCTTCCACCGCACGCTGCTGGAGCTGCCGGACGGCGATCTGCTGGCGACCGTCTACTGCTGGTTCCAGGGTGACGACACGCCCTGCCCCTACATGCCGCGCATGTGCAAGTTCCGCTGCATCCTGCTGCGTTCATCCGACCGGGCGCGGAGCTGGCGCTACATCTCCACCATCGCCGTCGACCCGAGCGTGGGCGAAGAAGGCTTCGACGAGCCGGTGATGGCGCGGTTGACGCAGGGGACGCATCCGGGGCGGTTGCTGGTGCTGATGCGCACCGGCTCGAACGATTGCCCGGTGTACCAGTGCCACAGCGACGACGAAGGCGCCAACTGGAGCGCGCCGCAGCCGCTGGAGATCATGGGCGTGGACCCCGACCTGGTGGAGGCGGCGGACGGCACGCTGGTGGCCCTGGTGGGCCGGCGGGACTGGAAGAATCAACAGGAAAAATGCTACTACCAGCTCATCGTCAGCGAGGACGGCGGGGAAGCCTGGCGCATCGCTTCCGAGTGGCGCTGGGAGCCGTATTCCGGCGTCGAGCGCACTACCTCGTACCCCGCGCTGGTTGAAGTCGAGCCGGGTCACCTGCTGGCGCTGTACGATATCGGCGCGTGGGGCGAGCCGGTGCGGTATATCGGGGCGCGGGATGTTTGGGTGCGGTGAAATCAAGTAAACGCTGGAAGGCCGATTATTGGCCCGGAAGGCGCTCAGGGACTGTCCCGGCTCAGCGGAACCAGCGCTCGCTCTTCGAATTTAACGCGCGTAATGAGACCAGCGGGACTGTCCCCTTGTATAGGCAAGCTTTCCTATACAAGGGGACAGTCCCGCTGGTCTCATTACGGTTATTGGGGAAGGCGAGCGTTCTGGTCCCGCTGAGCCGGGACAGTCCCTGAGCGCCTTCCAGACTGTGAATCAGCCTTCCACTGCTCGCCTATCAGGCTAAAACAGCGGCTTGCCGTCCAGCTTCATCTTGTCCAGCTCGTCCGGCTTATAACCGAGTATGTGCAGGATGGTCGGGGTCAGATCATACATCGACGGATTCGCCTTCTCGATCTTCCGGTTGGAGAAGAGGATGCCCGGGACCAGCGCCGGGTCGATCAGGTGGTCGCCGCTCCACTTCTTCGGGTTGTCCTCGACCAATGCCGCCGGCGCGGCGCCCAGCGCGGTTTGCCAGGAGGCGCGGTAGCCATCAGCGTAGCCGATGACCAGGTCCGGCGCCTCGTCGGCGCGCTCGCCCCAGTAGATCTCTTCGCGCGTGTAGACGTGGTTGATCACCTTTTCGCCGCCGGTATCCTTCCAGGCGGACAGCTTCTCGACCAGCTCCTTCTTCACGGCTTCCGCTTCGCCGCCGGGCTGCACGATGCCGTGCACTTCCCGCCCCTGCAGATTCAGGTAAAGGGAGCCGAAGCCGAGGGCGTAGGCGCGGGTCTTCGCCCAGTCGACGTCCGCCAGCAGATCGCCGCCTTCCGACTTCCCATCTTTCAGCACCAGGTAGCCGTTCTTGCGCAGCCAGGTGTTGACGTTCGCCCCGCGGCGGAAAGAGGCAAAGCCGTGGTCGGACAGGACGATGAGCATGTCGTCTTCTTTGAGCTGCCCCATCACATGACCGAGCAGCGCGTCCATCTTCTCGTACCACTCGGGGATGGTGCCCGCGTATTGGCTCTTCGCGTCATACAGCGAGTTTTTCGGGTCGCGGTAGCGCCAGAACATGTGCTGGATGACGTCCAGGCAATCGTAGTAGGAGAAGACAATGCCGCGATCGGACCGTTTCAGCTCCAGGTCCAGCATCTTCCGCCGGTTCTCGGTGATGGTGGTGACGCGCTGCAGGAACTGCTTCTCCGTCAGGCGCTTTTCGTTCAGCGACCAGGTATCACCGGGCATGCCCTGGGTGTGATACAGGCCGATGGTGTCGGCCAGTTCCTTGGCGTAATCATCCGGATAGGAGATGGGGAAGGCCGGATCGCGCGGGTCGTAGTTAATCGGGCTGACATACAGCTTGAAGGCCTGGTCATCCGCCTGCACCAGGTAAAACTGCGCGATGCCCTTCATTTTTTTGAACAGGCCCAGCGAGAAGGTCACGCCATGCCAGTCCTCCGGCCATTCGCCCTGCTTCAACGTGAAGCGATCGCCGCCGCGGATTTCGACGGTGGCGGTGTGCTCCTTCACGTTGACGGAGAGATGGAGGGGCACCTTGGTTTCCTGCGGCCCGGTGGGCGTCGATCGCTTGGGGCCATACAGAAACTCATCGATCTGCTCGCTGACGGGAACCTGCACCACCCTGCCACCCTCATCGGGGCCGGAGATCGGTTCCGAGGTATAATAGGTGAAGGTGCCTTCCGTGCCCAGGATGTCCGGCACGCCCATGCCGGAGAGCATGCGGCCGTTGATCTTATCCGGCGGGAAGGTGACGGGACAGTTGAGGATTACCGACGGTACGTTCACCCTGGTGGCATAATCCCAGAAGCGTTTGGCGGTGATCACCGGCGTCATCTTGCTGCCATCGAATTTTGACGTCGAGAGCGCCAGTGCCGGCTTTTTCTCGTCACCGAGCAGTTTCGGGTCGCGGCTAATGAAATCATACAGGCCGTGCTTGCCCGGGTTCTGCCCGGTGGCGAAGCCGGCCCAGGCGACCGGGGACTGCGACGGATTGGTGGTCTGCAGATGGTGATATGACCCTTCCTTCGCCAGCGCCGCGAAATGGGGCAACTTCCCCTCGCGCATCAGCGGTTCGAGGACGACCGGGCTCATGCCATCAATGCCCAGGATGATGATTCTGCCTTTGAAATCTGACACCTTGGATTTTCCTTCTATGAAGCGGTAGCCGAAAAAGCCGAGTATGATGACCGGGACGGTGATGCCGAGTGCCAGGGCGGTTTTCGGCCGCGCCTTGCAGAAGGCGATGATCCGCTTGATGCGCAGCAGGATGATGCCAAAGAAGGCCGCGCATGCCGCGAGGATATATGCGAGGAACCCGGAAGCGATGACATATCCGGAACCCGGATCGATGTATGCGAAACCCATGAATGGAGTGTTACCTTTGATATGAATTAGCCGGCTTATACCGGTGGCTCATCCCGGCGTGGCTCCGTCGTCGGTCGATGTTGCGTCTCCACCGGGATCGGTTTGAGCCGCCGTTTGAGAAATCCATATATCTGCTTGATGCGTAAGATCATGACGCCTAAAAAGACGCCCAGTGCCACGAACAGGCAGCTGAAACCGGACGAGAATACCGGCATCGAGTTCGGGATATCAATGTAAGCCAGATGCATCATGGCAGCCCAACCTCCCGGTTACGCGCGGAGCCCATTGGCGCTCCGTCCTTGCCAGTTATTATACCCACTTTTCACTAAAGCAGCCCCAATTCGCCCGGCGCGGACACGAAGGCCAAAGAAAAGTTAATGCAAAATTGAAAATGCAACGGCTCGGAGACGCGGGCCGTTGCATTTTGAGAGAATCGGCCTCCTGCCGGTTTCATTTTACATTCGCCGAGATGATCCCTCCCGCGACAATGGTGTTGTTCCGCTCCAGCACAAAGCGGCCGAGCTCGGGGATCTCCGCGTAGGGCTCGGTGATCACCGGCGCGTCCGTTTCGATGATGACTTCCCCCACCTCCGTCTCCTTCAACACCTCGGCGTTTTCTTCCAGCAGCTCCAGCGTGGAGGAGTCGATGCGGCGAGAGATGCCGGCGATCCGGCAAGGGATCTCCTGGGTGGTGCAGCGGAAGGTGAGCGGATCGCCGACGCGCACCGGGTAGACCGACATCCAGAAAACCGAGGCCCGCGGCGATTGCGTGATGCCCGGGCGCGCGTCGACATCGGTCAGCAACATGCCGCGCTTGACGTCGACAGGCTCGGCGAGGGTGAGGCCGATGCTTTCTCCGCATTCCGCGTCGTGCCGCTCATGGCCGAACTCGCGAATGCTCGCCACGGTGACGGGGGCGCCGGCCGGCCACAGGGTCAGCCGGTCGCCGTCATGCAGGCGGCCGGACTCGATGCGTCCGGCGACGATCTTCTCACCGTCCACATCGTAAATGTCCTGCACCGGCAGGCGCAAGCCGCAGCCTTCCAGCAGCTCGCGCTTCTTCAGCGCATCGAGGGCCTCCAGCGCGGTGGGACCGGTATACCAGGGCATATTTTCCGAACGTGAGGCGATGTTATCGCCGGCGGCGGCGGAGACCGGGATCAGCTTGAACTGCTTTACCCCCAGCTCCGCGAAGAACGCGTTCATCTCCGCCTGCACCGCCAGGAAGGTATCCTCGCGGTATTCCGCCAGGTCCATCTTGTTGACCAGCACAATATTCTCACGCAGACCGAGGAACTTAAGCAGGTAGGCATGCCGGCGCGTCTGCTCGCGCACGCCCTCCACGCCGTCGATTATCAGGATCGCGCCTTCCGCCTGCGAGGCGCCGGTGATCATATTCTTGGTGAACTCGCGATGGCCGGGGGCGTCGATGATCACGTAATTCCGCGCGTCGGTATGAAAGTAGATCTGCGTGGTGTCGATGGTGATCCCCTGCTCGCGCTCCTCCCGAATCTGATCGGTGATGAAGGCGAACTCGAAGGGCACGCCGATCTCCTCGCACGCCTGGCGCACCGTCTCCAGCTTGTCCGGCGCGATGGAGTCCGTATCGTAGAGCAGCCGCCCGATCAGCGTGGACTTGCCGTGATCGACATGGCCGACGATGACGACGTTGAAATATTCTTTGGTTCCGACACTCATTCCCGGCATGATTGCATCCCCTAGCCCGCCCCGGCCTTCAAAGGCCGGGCTATTGTTAGACGCCGGCTGAAGCCGGCTTTGGGTTTCACATGTAACCTAACGACCGCAGCTTCTGCATCGTGTAGGTATCTTCCTTATCCTGCGCCCGGTAGGCTCGCTCGGAGACATTCGTGTTCTCCAGCTCGTAGACAATTTCATCCAGGCTGCCGGCCATTGACTCGGCGGCGGCGCAGCAGCATTCGCACCCGAGGCTGCGGTAGCGTTTGCCTTCGCGGGCGAAATACAGGCCGTTCACCGGCAGGCCTTCGCGGCGGGTGTAGCGCCAGATATCCAGCTCGGTCATGTGCAGCATGGGGTGCACGCGGATATGGTCGGCGCCGTCCGAGGAGGATTTGAACTGGTCCCACAGCTCCGGCGGCTGATCCTCGTAATTCCAGTGGAACTGTTCGTCGCGGGGCGAGAAGTAGCGCTCCTTGGCGCGGATGCCGTGCTCGTCGCGGCGGATGGCCAGCAGGATGGCGTCTAGCTGGTTCTCCGCCAGGAAATCCTTCAGCGCCTGCGTCTTCAGCGCGTTGCAGCACTCGATCTTCGATTTCGGCCCCATGCCGGAGGCGATGGCCGCCTCGTTGCGGGCGATGCGCAGATCCAGGCCCCACTCCTTCGCCAGCCCGTCGCGAAAGGCGTACATCTCCTTGAACTTGTAACCGGTGTCGATGTGGATAATCGGGAAGGGGATCTTCCCGTAAAAGGCCTTGCGGCAGATCCACAGCAGCGCCGTGGAGTCCTTCCCCATCGACCACAGCATCCCCAGTTTTTTGAAGCGGCTGTAGGCTTCGCGCACGATATAAATGCTTTTGCTCTCGAGCTCCGATAAATGGTCCATCGTCGGATTATTACCCCCGCTGACAAGATGGCAACCGGCTGGCGCCCCGAATTGAATAAAGTTAATTGTACACCGTCATGTCCCCCGGTTGTCAACTGGAACGGCGCCGGCTTTGCGGGGAAACGGTTAGGGAATGACCGTATGATAAATAATACCCGGTACGGTGGTCGAGTAGGCAGGTGAGCTGTTCCGCACCTTTCCACCGCTCTCGCGCCGTATCGAGACTACCCGCGTTTAGGTAAGCCTTGCGTAAACGGGCGTTAAAGGAGGGGTGGTCTCGATACGGCGCGAGGGCGGCGGAAAGGTGCGGAACAGCTCACCTGCCTACTCGACCACCATACCGGGCATTATATAATCATTTGAGAGCAACACGACAACTCTATCAGACTCTCGCACAAGGGGGGACAGTCCCTGAGCGGGGTGCACGACTCGCTTGCTTCTGCTACAATAAGGCACGGAAGGAAGAAACGATGGAACAGACGATGCTCGACACAAGTGCGCTGATGTATATTACGGACCGGCCGCCGCTGGCGATGGTGCGCGGCGAGGGGTCCTGGCTGTGGGATCATACCGGCAAGCGCTACCTCGATTTCGTGCAGGGGTGGGCGGTGAACGCGCTGGGGCATTCGCCCCGCTGCGTGGTGGACGCCATCAAGGAACAGGCGGAGACGCTGCTGAACCCTAGCCCGGCGTATTTCAACGCGCCGATGATCGAGCTGGCGAAGCTGCTGACCGAGCACAGCGTGCTCGACCGCGTGTTCTTCACCAGTTGCGGCGCGGAGGCGAATGAGGGGGCGATCAAGCTGGCGCGCAAGTGGGGGCAGCTGCATAAAAACGGCGCCTACGAAATCATCACCATGAACCACGCCTTCCACGGGCGCACGCTGGCAACGATGTCCGCCTCCGGCAAGGAGCCGTGGGTTAACCTGTATGAGCCGAAGGTGCAGGGCTTCCCGAAGGTGGAGCTGAACGACATCGACGGCGTGAAGCGCGCCATCAACGAGCGCACAGTGGGCATCATGCTGGAGCCGATCCAGGGTGAGGCTGGCGTGTATCCGGTCGAAGACGACACCATGCGGGCGCTGCGGGCGCTGTGCGACGAGCAGGGGCTGCTGTTGATCCTCGACGAGGTGCAGACCGGCATCGGGCGCACCGGCAAGCTGTTCGCTTACGAATACTCCGGCGTGGAGCCCGACATCATGACGCTGGCCAAGGGCATCGGCGCCGGCGTGCCGCTGGGCGCGCTGCTGGCGAAGGAAAAAGTTTGCTGCTTCGTGGCGGGCGACCAGGGCGGCACTTACTGCGGCAACCCGCTGGTCACCGCCGCCGGTTGCGCGGTGATGAACACGGTAACGGCCCCCGGCTTCCTCGAACACGTGAACGCGATGGGCGTCTACCTGACGAAAGGCCTGCAGGCGCTGTCCGCTGAGCTGGGCCTGGGCGAGGTGCGCGGCCGCGGCCTGCTGCTGGCGCTGAACCTGTGCCAGCCGATCTCCGGCAAAATTGCCGCTGACGCGATGGCGGCCGGCTTGCTGATCAACGCCCCGCAGCCGGAATCGCTGCGCTTCATGCCGGCGCTGACGGTGACGCAGGACGAGATCGACCAGATGCTGGCGATGCTGGCGCCGATCGTACGGAAGTATACGAATTAATGGCAAGCGTGGAAGTAAGACTCTCAGTCTGGAAGGGTGCGAGAGCCCCGCTCGAATCCTGGAAAGCCTGCCTATTACCGGCGGGGCTCTCGCACCCTTCCAGACTGTGAATGTGTCTTCCGCCGCTGAATTAGACAAGTATCACTCCTTGAAGGAATTGCCATGATGACGCCGCGCCAACGGGTACTTGCCGCTATGTCCGGGCAGCCGGTGGACCGGGTGCCGATCTTTCCGGTGACCACGCGCAATTTGGGCGGGCGCGCGCTGGGGCGGAAGATCGGCGAGTTCGAGTTCGAGTCCAACCTCGCTTTCCAGGGCATGCGCGCGATGTGGCGGCGTTTTGGCTTCGACGGGCTGGAGTGCAGCTTCGGCGCGCCGAAGGATTGGCAGTTGCCGACGCTGGAAACCCGCGACGGCGTTACCTACCTGCTCGATGCGAGCGGCGCCCCGTATGCCGAGTTTCAGGAAGACGACGACCCCATTCCCATCAACCGCGAGCCGCTGCTGAAAGAAAAGTCCGACCTGGACAAGATCACCATTCCCCTCGCCGAGGAATACGAGCAGGCCGGGCATCTCGAGCCGATTCGGCAGTTGCGGGCGGAAGTGGGTGACCAGCTCTTCATCGCCGGCACGCCTGCCGGGCAGACGATGAACAGTCTGGCGGGCTGGCGCGGGTCGGAAGAGGCGATTTACGACCTGATCGACGACCCGGAGTTCGTGGACGAGGTGATGGACCTGGCCACCGCCCGCTCCATCGAGGTGGGCAAGGCGTACCTGGCGGCGGGGGTGGACGGACTCTACATCGGCGACGCCTGGTCGTCGGCCAGCATCATTTCGCCGAAGCAGTTCGAGCGATTCTGCCTGCCGCGTTACGCGCGGACGGTGGAGGCGTTCCACGCGATGGGAACGAAGGTCTACATCCACATCTGCGGCAACGTCATGCCCATCCTGGAGATGATCGCCGAGACCGGCGTGGACTGCCTGGAGCCGCTGGACCCACTGGGCGGCACCGAGATCAAGGAAGTCGTGCGCCGCATCGGCAGCCGCGTCAGCCTGAAGGGCGGGGTGAACACCCTCACCTTGCTGACCGGCACCCCGGACGAAGTGCGCGCGGAGACCCGCAAGGTGCTGGAAGCGGCGTGGGGCCACTGTCGCGGTCTGATCCTCGGCAGCGGCGATGACATCCCGCGCGACACACCGTTCGAAAACCTGGACGCGATGATTCAGACGGCAAGAGAATTTCTCGCTTGAACCGCAGATTAAAATGATTGAAATGAATATTAATCTTTGACAGATGGATATTGTTACTTTGCGATGATAGTGCCCGCCACGGTGGTCGAGTAGGCAAGGAAGCCTCTCGCTTCTTTCCGCAGCTCTCGTGCCGTATCGAGACCACCGCGTGTATTGGTGAACCTTTCGGGAACGGGCGCTATAGGTGAGGTGGTCTCGATACGGCACGAGAGCTGCGGAAAGAAACGAAAGGCTTCCTTGCCTACTCGACCACCGTAGCGGGCACTATAATTAGATTTTGTATTATCAAAGATCTTACTCATTTCAATCTTTTCAATCTGCGGATTCCAAACTACTTTCGGAGGTTACCATGAGCACTACTACCGGCACGCTGCAGATCGGCATTTTTGCCGATAACCTGCGGCTGCCCTTGCGAGACGGCGTTCGCAAGGCGGCGGAATTGGGCGTCGCCTCGTTCCAGATGTTCACCACGTCCGGCGAGGTGCTGCCAGACAACATGTCGAAGGCACAGCGCGCGGAGTTCCTCCGGTTTTACCAGGACCAGGGGCTGAAGCTCTCCGCTACCTGCGCCGACTTTGGCCACGGCTTCGTGGACGCGGAGAAGAACAAGGAGCTGATTCCCGCGCTGTTCAAGCAAGTCGACCTGGCGGTGGACCTGGGCACGGACGTCATTACCACCCACATCGGCGCGCTGCCCGCGCAGCCGGACGAAGTGTGGGACATCATGCGCGCGGCGATCAGCCAGATCGGCAAATACGCCGAGGAGCACGGCATATCGCTGGCCACCGAGACGGGACCGGAGAGCGGACCGGTGCTGCGCGATTTCCTGCAGAGCATCGACAATACGGGCGTGAAGGTCAACCTGGACCCCGCCAACCTGACGATGGCCGGCTTCAACCTGGATGAAGCGGTAGACGCGCTGCTGCCGTATATCGTGCACACCCACGCGAAGGATGGCTACACGGACCCGGGCAAATGGCGGGAAGCGCCGCTGGGGCAGGGCGACGTAAACTGGCCGAACTACATCGCGCGCCTGAAAGCCGCCGGCTACCACGGCGCCTTCACCATCGAGCGCGAAGTCGGCGAAGACCCGATCGGCGACATCCAGAAAGCCATCGACTTCCTGCGGCAGTTCTGACATACATAGAACGGGACTCGCTTTAACAGGATTGAAAAGATTGAAATGATTTTTAAATGATTTTATTAATTTTTTGCAAAAATTAATAAAAAATCAATCATTAATAATCTTCATAATCTTTTCAATCTTTTTTAAAGCGAGTCCCGCCTTATGTATCAGTGTTACCGTGCGCTCCAGTATTCTTTCAGGAAGCGGGCGCCGTTGGCGGTTGCGGCTTCCAGCATCGCCTTCCCCATCTCGGCGGTGGCCACGGTCGGGTCGCCGTAGGTGCCGGTGGTGCTGGACTGCACATACCAGGTCGACCAGGTCACGCGCTGGCGGCCGGTGAAGTTGTCGCCGGCGATGAAGTCGGAGTGATAGCGCATGATATCCACGTCGGTGGCCTTCGACATGTCCACCACCTCGGGATTCAGGTGGAGCACGATGGAGGTTTCCCATTCGTCGGCGTGGATGCCGCCGCCCTGCACGGACTTGCGGCTGGCATGGAATTCATCACGCGAGAGCACCGCCGGGCTGAGAATGGCGATGGCCTTGTCGGTGGCGTCGCACAGCTCGCGCATGACGGTATTCAGCGGGCCGCTGTGGTGCCCGTGGCAGTCGAGCAGCGCCATCTTGTCGAAGCCCATGTCGAGCACCGACTTGCAAATGTCGTAGATCATATCCATGAACACGCGGCTGCGCACCACCACGGTGCCCGGCCATTGGCGCATGATCTTCATCGAATAGCCATAGCGAATGGTATCCATCAACAGCAACGGCAGCTCGGGCGACAACGCCTTCGCCAGCGATTCCCCGTAGGCATCCGCAATACGCGCATCGGTGTCGACCGGCAGGTGCGGGCCGTGCTCTTCGGTGGTGCCGATCGGCAGAATGATCAGCGATTTCTTGTCGATATGTTCCTGCATTTGGGGCCAGGACTGGTCGCGAAAATACAATGACATGTCTTCTCCTTGTTGCTATTCATAGGGTGGGGCTCGCCTTTAACAGGATTGAAAAGATTGAAATGATTATTCAATGATGTTTTCGTTATTTTATTTTTGAAAAAATAAAATAACTCATTAAATAATCTTTTCAATCTTTTCAATCCTGTTAAAGGCGAGTCCCGCTCTATGCATGATTACTTCACGAACGTCGGCGCCGGCATTTTCTGCCAGGCATTGGTATCCATCGACTTCTGCGCGGTGGCGAGCATGCGCTGCAGGTGGATGCCTTCGTAGAGCGACGGGCTGGGCTGGGTGCCGTTGGCCACATGCTGGATGAAGTTGAAGTGGGCGTGCGTGTGCGCGCGGGTGAAGCCGATGCTGAATTTGGGACCGGGGAAGCCGCCGCCGGGCTTCTCAAAGCGCTGCACGCAGGCGATCTTGTTCCAGCCGCGGGTGCCGCCCAGCGGCGCTTCGGGGTCGCGCAGGTCGTAGGCTTCCAGGTAGTTGGCGTTCATGCCGTGGAAGCGCAGCGCGCCTTTGTCGCCGTGGATCTCGAAGGACAGCTCGTCCTCCGCGCCGGTGGCGATCTTCGACGCTTCGATGCTGCCGATCACGCCGTTCTGCAGGCGGGCGATCATCAGCATGATGTCATCTGCCTCCACTGTCTCCATCTCGCCCTTCGCGTTCGGACGCTCGGGGTAGAGGATGTGGGTCTGCGTCAGCGTGCTGTCGATGGGGCCGATCAGGTGGTTCATCACGTCGAGGATGTGCGAGCCCAGGTCCTGCAGCACGCCGCCGCCCTCGGATTTCAGCTGCTTCCAGCCCATAGGCTTCTTCGGGTCCACGCTGCCGGAGTGCAGGTAATTCGCGCGGAAGCTGACCACGTTGCCGATGAACCCTTCGTCGATCAACTGCTTGGCGCGCATGGTGGCGGGGAAGAAGCGGAACTGGAAAGCCATCTGGCCGACGCCTTTGTAGGACTTCAGCGCTTCTTCGACGCGCTTCATGTTTTCTTCGCCAACGACCAGCGGCTTGTCGCAGTAGATGTGCTTGCCGGCTTCGATGGCGGCCAGCAACTGCTCGGTGTGCAGGCTGTTCGGCGAGCAGATATCGATGATGTGAATATCGTCGCGCTCGATCAGCTCGCGCCAATTGTCGGTGCCGAACTCGAAGCCACCTTTGGCGGCTGCCTTCTCCGCGAGCTCTTTATTGAACTCCGCGACGCCCATCAGCTTGATATTGACCGGCATGGGATCGTAATACAGGGGCATGGTGCGGTAGTTATACGTGTGCATTTTGCCCATGAAGCCGAAGCTGATGACGCCGACGCCTAATGTGTCCATGTGAACCTCCAGATATAGTCAACTCGCGCGGACTCGGAGGTCCGCGCTCCCAGTTAGTCTAATCGTATTTGCGCGTACCGGATCACCGTGCCGCCGCCGGCGGGCAATCCGTACAGGTCGATGATATTTGACGGCAGGTTGCCGTTGCGCTCGGAGGCGGTGAAGAAGCTGGCGAGCGGTTGCTCGAGCGGCAGCTTCTGTGGCTCTCCCGCTTCTGGGGCGATCTGCTGCAGGTACATGCCGGCGTTCTCGCCGGATTGATACCAGATGACGAAGAGGCGGCCGTCGGGGGTGGCATGGAATTCGCCGTATTCCGGCACGGCGCCTTGCATCTGCCCGGCGCCTTTCCCGTCCGTCATCTGCTCTTCCGTCTGCAGTAGTGTCCGGCGGTCGATGACCCGGCCGTTCTGCACGCGGGCGTATTTCAGCGCCAGCGTGGTGGGCGTGCCGGGGAAGAATTTATCACGCATATACGGATGCCAGATATTGCGATCGGTGTAGAGCAGCCAGGCGATCCCTTCACCGTCAATCCACATATCCAGGTTGCGGATCAGGCCGGCGGTCTCGTCGCGGCTGGCCACCGTCAGGATGGGCGAGAAATCGGTGGTCGCCACGTCCGGCGTCCAGGTGAAGAAGAGCTGGCGGAATTCGTAATCCCAGTGCTGCTTCGTCACCTCTTCCTTGTACGCCCGCCAGACGGGGTTGGGCTCGATCTCGTCGCTGATGGCCATCACGTAGACGGCGTTGCCGCGCACGGCGACCTGCTGGTAGCACCCGCGCATGGGGAAGAGCAACAATCCCTGCCGCAACGGTTGCCCTTTGCCGTCATAGGCGCTGAAGGCGTGCTGATATTCATCGCGAAACGGCACCTGGTCGGTCAGGAAGAAGCCGCCGGTGTTGCCGTCGGCGGCGAATGCACGGTATGAATGCTCGGAGAACTCGTGGGCGCGGTCCCACTTAGGCATGATCTTCACCGGCGCCTGCTCCGGCGCGGCGCTGTCGAACTGCAGCAGCATGGGCAGGCAGCGCGCGCCTTGGCGGCCGTCCTCCATGGTGTAGGTCACTTCCTGCGCCGGGTTGACGGAGAGGAGCAGTCGGCCGTCCGGCATGCGCGCCAGCATGCACGGTTCGCGTTCGTCGTATTTCGGGTTGGCCTGCACGCGCTCCCAGGTTCCACCGTCCTGCCGGCGATACAGCACCCAGCAGGTGTTGCACAGCGGCTTGACGTCCTTGCCCGTCTCCGGGGCGACGGCGAAGACGGTGTCGCCGAAGCGCGCGATGGTGCGCGAGCCGAAACACCACATCGGGCCGGCGCCGTTATTCGGCTCGGTGTATTCGGTGATGACTTCTTCAGCAATGACTTGCACGCGCACGGGCACTCCTCCTAGCGAAGGGATGGCACAGCATAACAACAGACCGATTGAAAGGGTGAGCTTCAGCATCGGTTGGCACTCTAATTTGTCGGACAGTCGGACTTCAGACATGTCGGACATGTCAGACGAGTCAGACCTTCACAGTTTTTGTTTCGCCGTATAACTGTTGATACAGTTCCAGGTATCGCCCATATACCTCACGATACGCCGCATAATTGGCCGGGTTGGGCTCGAAGATGCGGTCGGAACGGTACCAGGTCTCGGCGGCTTCCGCCACGCCGTTGAAGCGGCCGATGCCGGCGGCGGCGAGCATGGCGGCGCCGAGTGAGCCGGCGTCGGTGCAGACGGGGCGCTCAACAGGCACGCCCAGCATGTCCGCCTTGATCTGCAGCCAGAGGTCGCTATGTGCGGCGCCGCCCATGGAGCGCACACAGGCCAGCTCGATCCCGTGGCCGGTGACGCAGTCCAGGCACTCCTGCAGCATGCAGGCGCAGGATTCCATGATGGCGCGGACGATGTGCGCGCGGGTGTGACCCAGCGTCAGCCCGGTAATTGCCCCGCGCACGTTCGGGTTGAAGCTGGGCGAGGCGGTGCCGGCGAAGTGCGGCAGCACGGTCAGCCCGCCGCAACCGGGCGGAATGTCCTTCGTCCCCTCGCGCAGCGTATCGTAATCCATCCCCGGCGCGGCCAGGTCGCGGAACCACTTCAGCACGATGGCTGAAGTGATGGTGAAGGCCATGGCGTAGCTCAACCCGGGCACCGCGTGGTGGGCGACGAAGATGCGGTTATCGTCCAGCAAATCATCGGTGGTGACGACCAGCGCCAGCGCGGTGCCGGTAGTCTCCGAGACGATGCCCGGCCGCACGTTGCCCGCGCCGATGGCGCCAACAAGCTGATCGTTCGCCCCCACGCATACCGGCACGCCGGCGGGAATGCCCAACTCCGCCGCCGCCTGCGCATGCACGACGCCGGCTTGCGCGCCGGGTTCCAGAATCCTGGGTAATTGCTCCGCGGTGATGCCGGCGGCTTCCACCATCTTCGGCGACCAGTCGCGGGTGCGCAGGTCGTAAAAGCCGTTCATCTGCGCGATGATATGGTCGGTGGCCGTCTCGCCGGTCAGCCGGTAGGCCAGGTAGTCCGGCAGGCAGAGGAACTTCCACGCCTTCAGCGCCTCCGGCACATGTCGCCGCATCCAGCCCACTTTAAAGGCGGTCAGGCTGCCGGGAATCCACGGGTAGCCGGACATGCGGTGGTATTCGTCCTGCGTCAGCCACTCCGCCGCCCATTCATCGGCGATCCCCTGGGCACGGTTGTCCACCCAGACGATGGCGTCAAACAGCGCCTTGCCGGAGCGGTCGATGGGCACGTAGGTCTGCCCCTGCGAGCTGAAGCCGATTGCCGCCAGGTTCTTCGGATCGGCGCCCGCCTGCGCGAAGACCGCCCGCGTGCCGGCCACCGCCGCCTGCCAGTAGGCCTCCGGCGCCATCTCCGACCAGTCGGGCTGCGGGTTGCGCGGGGTGTATTCCTCCACGTGCACCGCCGCCAGCCGCCCATCGTCATCAATGAGCGCCGTCTTCAGCGACGTGGTGCCGATATCAAAGGTCAGGTAATATTGCACGAATATCTCCGATATGGGAGGGCGAGCGTCCCCGCGAGCCGCGATGATGCGCCTGCCACCATAATATAATGCCTGTCGAGACCTGTCTTACGTATATAACGAAGATCGGTCACGGATCTCTCGCACGTGGCTCGCGAGGACGCTCGCCCTCCCAGGGTTACTTCGCCGCCCGCAATTCACGCAGCAGGACCAGGTAATTCTGTACTGTTTCTTTCGTCATCTCGGCGCCTTTTTCGGCGGTGGCTTTCGTCGGGCAGCCGTAGGTGCCGGTCCGGCTCTGCTGGAAGCGCCAGGTGGACCAGTACACCTTCGAGCCGGGACCGAAATTATCACCGCTGACGAAGCGGCTGTGCGGCTTCACCGGCTCGTCGACCGCCTGCGACATATCTACCCGCTTGTCCCAGCCCAGTAGCAGCGAGGTTTCATACTCGCAGGCGTGGCAGCAACCGCCCAGCTCACTCTCGCGCAGCCGGCTCACCACCTCGTTGGCCATCTTCCAGATATGCGACACGACAACGTGCGAATCGCACTGGTCGCCGATTTTTCGCGCCGCCACCTGCAGGAGGCCGTCGTGGTGGCCGTGCGAGTTCATCAGCACTACCTTCTTAAAGCCCGACTTGTTCAGCGAGACCACAATATGCTCGATGGTGGCGATGACGATTTCCGGCGGCAGCGAAATGACACCCGGCCACTGGAACAGGCCCTGTCCCGAATACCCGGCCCAGACGGCCGGCATCACCAGGATGGGCATCTCCGCCTTTGCCGCTTCAGCAACCAGCCGCGCCGTCTCCGTCGAGATCATCACGTCGCAGCCCACCGGCAAGTGCGGCCCGTGCTCCTCCGTCTGCCCCACCGGCAGCAGCACGATGGCGCCCTGCTCCGCCAGCTCCTTCAACTCCGGCCAGCGATGGTCGGTGTAATAAATACTCTCTTGCATCAATAATTACCTTTCGCCAAATCGATTCACCGGCATCGAAACAGGATGAATGGAAGGTTGGAAGCATGACGACCCATCCTTCCAACCTTCCAACCTTCCATTCTTCCAACGTCTATTCGCTCGTCCGCAGCGGTCCTTCGCTGGTGACCAGGTCCTTCAGATAAATTTCCGACCGCGGGGCAGGGGCGAAGTCCTTGACGTGCAGGGTCTTCTCCGGCAGCTCGACGACCAGTTTGGTCAGCGTCAGTGGGTAATGCACCACGCCGTCCTTATCCCAGCGCCACTGACTGTTGGCCGGCCAGGGGGAATTCTCGCCCGGGTAGTTGCCAGGGAGCGGGAAGGACAGGTAACGCCAGCCGTCGTAATTGATACGGCTGATACCGAAGACATCCTCGGTGTTCCAGTCCGATAAGCCAGGCGCCTTGTATTCCGCAAGCGTTTCTTTCGGCATCCAATCCTGCAGCCAGGTGGAGACATCACCGCCCTGCTGCGCGCCCAGCGAAATCCAGCGCTGGCCGGCAGCGTCGGTCAGTTCGAAGATGAGACGCCCCCAACTGCTGTTGCCGTTCACCCACAGGCCGACCTCCGTCGGAGTACCTGGCACGGGGATGCCGGTCTTGTGCTTGAGCACGGCATACATCGGCATGGTCGCTTTACCGTAATCGAGCGGTTGCGGGGTGACTTTCAGCACGTTCTGCTGGCCTTCGAAGACTGCCACCGGCTCAAAGGTGAACTTGCCAAGCCGGCGCGGGGCCATGAAGTCGTAGGTTTCCAGCTCGGGATCGCGCGTGGTCTGCAGATCCCACTCGTCCATGGTCGCCAGCGTAGAGAGCTTCGCCACCTTGTTCTTCAGGGCATCGGTATAGACCGGCGCGCCCGGCGTGCAGGCGGTGACTGTGCCTTTGCCGACCAGGTACATCGGCGAGGGGGAGACGGCGACCGTGGCCTTCCCGGCCTTCACGGCAATCGCCTGCTCATTACCCTGATCATCGACCAGCGTCCAGGCGCCGCCGTCCATCGACAGTGTCAGCGGCCGCTTGCCACGGATCGTCCACAGTACGTAAGCCTTGCTGCCGTCCGGCCGCGCGAATTCCAGCGCGTAGAGGCTGGGGCTGCCCAGCGGCATGTCGCGGGTGAATTTCGCACCGTCCAGCACGCGTGTCATGGTGGCGAAGGAGACGAAGGACGGCTTGACGCTCATCTCCGGCATGGCACGGCAAAAGCCGGCCGCGCCCCAGTTGGAGAAGTAATAGCTGTTGCCCACGTCGGCGATGAGGCCGACTTTAATCTCCGGAATGCCCCACGCCAGCGAATGCAGCGCATGGCGCACCAGGAAATCGGCCTGCACGCGTTCGGTGAGGTTGCCCGGGTTAGTGCACGGGTAGGTGATCTCGTAGCACTGCGTCACCGGCTTATCCTTATACCCGTAGGCATCCAGCAGTTGCCGGTCCATCCAGATGCTGGCGTTGTTCGCCACGTAGTCCGGCGGCTGGCTCTCCGGCATGCGGCCGAACACGCCGGCCTCATTGCCCGCGGAATCGAACAGCTCGCTGGGATACCCGCGCCGGTACAGCTCTTCCTTGAACGGCAGCGTGCCGTTGCCCAGTTTCAGGTGGGCTTGCGGGTACTTCGCGCGCATGGCCTTCGCGCCTTCGATGGCCATGTTCCACAGTTCGTCAAAGCGCTTCTTCTCGTTCTCGTCCAGCACGTATGGCGGGCGATCGGTGAAGAAATCCGGCACGCGCGTGACGTGCTTGCCGGAGATGCCGTTCTCGTGGTAGAGCAGCGCCGGCGGATTCGAGCCGGGGAATCTCTCCAGGAATTTGTCATATGTCGCCGTATTACTCAGCGCCTGCGGTTCCGAGCCGCACACTACGCCCCACTTGTCACATACCTCCTTGGTGGCGCCGAACATGCCGTAGCGCAGGCCCAGCTTGACATACAACGGGCCCAGCTTGTCCGGATCATTGGGGGTGTAATGCCCGCCGTAGAAGTCCCAGGTGCCGAAGGGTGAGGTGGCGCGGTGGGTGCGTGTGTCCGGCGCCAGCACGGCGAAGCTGGTCTGCCGCTGCAGCAACACGGCGCCTGTGCCGTCCGCGAGCGTGATGGCGATGTCGTAATAGCCGCGCTTGCTCACCGGCACCGGCAGATCCACCGCCACCGTTTGGCCGGCCGCAGCACGGCCCGCCAGCCGGGCAGAGGTTTTCGTGCCGTCCAGGTGCGTTGCTCGCGCGGTGAGGGTGAAGGTCTGTACGGTATCGGTGATATTGGTTAGCGCGACCGTGAACATCGGGCGCTGCGGCAGCACGAAGGCATTACCGGATTCCGTGCTGGTGACCTTCATCTGCAGCGGCGACTTCTCGAAGGTGATGGCGGCGATCTTCACCCCGCTGGGCAGACCGAGCGGGCGCAGGCGGAAGCGGCAGGCGTCCGGCAGACGGCGCGCCAGGTAGACTTCCTTCGTCACCTCGATATCGAAATAATCGGCAATGTCCTGCGCGAAGGCCAGCGTCATGGGAACCCGCACGTGATACAGCGGCCCGTCCGGCGTGGTCAACGCTGTCTTGCCGGTATTGCCGCGCGGGACCACGGCGGTAAAGTCATGCTGCACCACCTGGCCGAATCCCCCGCCATACTTCCCAGCGCGTAAGGTGACCACCGCCGTGTGGTTGGGATCGGTGTCTGCCACCGCCAGGATGTGCGCCGCCACGTAGTCGGCCGCAGGCACTCGCAGCATGGGCATGCGCATGTCGTCCAGGAACTTCGGGCCCGAATCGTAATTTTCATAATACGAGCTGGGATTCTTCTTCCACTCGTACCACTGCGCGCCGCTCAAGTCCAGCCAGCCCAGTCCGTTGCTGGTGAAGGCAAACGGTGTGCCGGCGTCTTTCAACCCGGGAGTGGTGAACGATTTACCACTGCGCGCGTTGGCGTAGGTATCCATGTCGATGGTCAGGAAGCGATCCGCGGCGAGCGGCTCCACGGTCACACCACGCACCTGGTCGCCGGGGGCGAGCAGCAACGCCAGCGGGCCTTTCACGCCGGCCGGCCGCGCAATAGACTTGACCATGCGGCCTTCGAACCAAAGGGTGTAAGCCTGCTCGTCGGCATCGATGCGCACGTTCAACCAGCGGTCTTGCCAGCTTTTCGGCGCCACGCCGCTCTGCTCGGCGATGGGCAGACCAGCCTTGTCGGTCGCCGCGGGCCAGAAGGTGAAGGGCACAGCAGCCTTCGGCACGCCGGCCCAGACCAATTTCGCCGGGTCCGCCTTCGTGGGGGTGAGCTGCATGGGCGCCAGCGAAAGCGCGCGGCCATCCTTATCTCGATTCATCCGCACGCGCAGTGCAGCGTCTTTCGTCAGATCCGCCGCATCGACCGGCAGCAGCACCAGGTCGGTGGTAAACCGCCCAACGGTGGGCGCCAGCAGCAGTTGCAGCCGCAGCCGGCTCTGCGCCAGGTCCGGCTCGCCGATGACCAGCGTACCGGATTTTGCGCCGGCCAGCCAGACATCATTCTGTCCTTTCACATCACCGATGGCGCGTACGGCCACCGTCGGTTCGGCGGCCAGCAACGGCAGCGAGCATAACAGGAGTGCAAGACTGATCAAGACCATGCGCCACGCAGCGCCAGGAGAAGGGGACATCAAATACCTCCGGGATCAAAATAGAATACGGGACGACATCATTCACCGCCCCAGATCGGCCCTTCACAGACCACCAGGTCCTTGAGATAGATTTCCGGTCGCGGAACCGTCGCAAAATCCTTCAGGTGCAGCGTTTTCTCCGGCAGCTCGACCACCAGCTTCGTCAACGTAAGCGGATAATGGACGACATTCTCCTTCTCCGACCGCCACTGACTGTTCGCCGGCCAGCCGAACCCTTCGCCCGGATAGTTGCCGGGCAGCGGGAAGCCGATGTAGTGCCAGCCGTCGAAATTGATGCGGCTGACTCCGTAAGCATCGTCGGTGCTCCACCCGCTGACGCCCGGCACTTTATAGCGTTCAGCCATGCGCTTCGACTCTTTGCCGATAGAGATCCAGCGCTGGCCGGAGGCATCTCGGAACTCGAAGATAATCCGCCCCCAGCCGCTGTTGCCGTTGACCCACAACCCGATCTCCGTCGGCTTGCCGGGCATGGGGATACCCTGTTTGTGCGCCAGCACGGCATACATGGGCATGGTGGCTTTGCCGTAATCCAGCGGATGCGGCGTCACCTTCAGCACATTGGCTTTCCCTTCGTAATTAGACATCGACGTGAAGGTGAAGTTGCCAAGCCGCCGCGGCGACAGGAAGTCGAAGGTCTCCAGCTCGATATTGCGCTCCTTCTCCACCTGCCACTCGTCCATGCCGGCGAGGGAGGAGAGTTTCGTTGCCTTGCCTTGCGGGCCGTCGGCGTAGACGGGCGCACCGGGAGCGGCGGTCGTCACCTTCCCCTTCCCCACCAGGTATACCGGCGAGGAAGCGGCGGTTATCGCCAGCTTGCCGTGCTTCGCCGCCAGCGGGGATTCATTCCCCTGGTCATCGGTCAGCGTCCAGTCGGTACCCGCCACCGCCAGCGAAACCGGCCGCTGCCCGCGGATCGTCCACAGGGCATACGCGGTATTGCCGTCCGGGCGGGTAAATTCCAGCAGGTAGAGGCTCGGGCTGCCGGCCGGCACGTCGCGGGTGAATTTCGCGCCATCTAGCACGCGGGTCATGGTGGCGAAGGATACGAAGGACGGCTTGACGTTCATTTCGGGCTGCGCATGGCAGAACCCCGCTGCGCCCCAGCCGGAAAAGTAGTAGCTGTTGCCCACGTCGGTAATCAACCCCAGCTTGATCTCCGGGATGCCCCAGGCAAAGGAATGCAGCGCGTGGCGAACCAGGTAATCCGCCTGCGTGCGCGGGGTCATGTTGCCGGGATTGGTGCCTACGTAGCCCACTTCGTAGCACTGGGTGACCGGCTTGTCCTGGTACCCGTAGGCATCCAGCAGCTGGCGGTCCATCCAGAGACTTGCGTTGTTGGCTACCCAGTCCGGCGGCTGCGTCTCCGGCAAACGGGTGCAGCTGGCGGACTCGTTGCCGGCGGAATCGAACAGCTCGGGCGGGAAATGGTGCCGGTAAAACTCCTCTTTGCAGGGCAGCGAGCCGTTGCCGAAGCGCAGGTGAGCGTTGGGGTATTTCACGCGCATGGCCTTCGCGCCGGCTGCTGCCATCTCCCAAAGGTCGCGAAACTTCTTCTCCTCGTCTTCACTCAGTTGATAGGGCGGCCGGTCGGTAAACAGGTCGGGCACGCGCACCAGGTGCGGCAGCGAGATACTGTGCTCGTGGAAGAGCAGGCCGGGCGGGTTGCTGCCGGGGAAGCGCTCGATGAATTTGTCGTAGGTTTTTGTGTCGGTCAATGCCAGCGGCTCGGAGCCGCAGACCAGTCCGTATTTATCGCAGACTTCCTTCGTCGCCCCAAACACGCCGAAGCGCAGACCCAGCTTGACATACAGCGGCCCCAGTTTGTCCGGGTCATTGGAGGTGTAGTGTGCGCCGTAGAAGTCCCAGGTGCCGAACGGCGAAGTGTCGCGGTGCTTGCGCGTGTCCGGCGGCAGCAGCGCAAAACTGGTCTGCCGCCGCAGCAGCACGCCGCCCTTGCCGTCTGCCAGCGTGACTGTCAGGTCATAATACCCGCGCGCCTTCGCCGGCAGCGCCAGCGACACGGTCGCTGTCTTGCCGGCCAGCACGCTGCCGATCGCACGCGCCTGCAGCGTGTTGCCATACAGATGGGTCGCCTTCGCAATGAGCTGGTAGCGCTGTGTCTGCCCGGTGATATTAGTGAGCCGCACGCTGAAGGTCGGGATATTCGGCTCTTCGAAGGCATGCCCGGACACGGCGCTGGTGACCTTCATCTGCAGCGGCGATTTCTCGAAGGTGATGGCGGCGATCTTCACCCCGCTGGGGATGCCCAGCGGTCGCGTGCGGAAGCGGACGGCGTCGTCCTGGCAGAGGGCCAGGCGAATCTCCTTGGTGATCTCGACATCGAAGTAATCCTCGATGTCCTGTGCGAAGGCCTGCGTCATCGGGATGCGGACCTGGTAAAGCATGCCGGCCGGTGTCTTTACCGCGCCGGACAGTTGCGCCTGGCCGGCGCGCGGGACGGCGGCGGAGAAGTCATGCTGCACGGTTTGCTGGTTCCAGCCGTAGCGCCCGGCGCGCAGCGTCACCACCGGCGTGTGGCCGGGGTCGTTATCCGCCACCGCCAGCACATGCGCCGCCAGGTAATCCGCCGCGGGGATGCGCAGCATGGGCACGCGCATGTCGTCCAGGAAATCCTGGCCGCCGTCGTAGTTTTCGTTGTAGGAGACCGGGTCCAGCCGCCACTCTGTCCATTGCACGCCGCTGAGATCGAGCATGCCGTGGGTGAAGGTGAACGGCACGCCGTTCGACTGCAGGTTGCGCTGCGCGAAGGGCAGCGCCATCGGCAGGTTGCTGTAGTTCTCCAGGTCGATGGAGAGGAAGCGGTCGTTGACGGTCAGTGGCTCCGAGGTTATCGCGCGCACCTGGTCGCCGGGGGCCAGCAGCAGCGCCAGCACGCCGTTTGCCGTCGCCGGGCGCGCCACCTGCCGCACCAGCCGTCCTTCCAGCCACAGGCTGGCGGCTTGCTCGTCGACGTCCAGGCGCAGGTTCAGCCAGCGCCCGAGCCAGCTCTTCGGCGGTTGCCCACTGCTTTGCGCCACCGCAAAGCCGGGTTTATCCGTCTCCGCCGGCCAGAAGACAAAGGGGAAGGAAATTTTAGGGATGGGAGCCCAGACCAGCTTCGCCGGATCGGTCTTCGGTGGGGTCAATTGCAGGGGAACCAATGAAAGGGCTCGGCCGTCTTTGTCCCGATTGAACCGCACGCGCATCAGCGCATCCTTCGCCAAGTCGGCGGCATCGACCGGCATCACCACCAGGTCAGTGGTATTGCGTCCGATGCCGGCGGCGGGCGCCAGCTGCAATTGCAGCCGCACCCGGCACTGCCGGAGTCCGGGCTCGCCGATCAACATGGTGGCCGGTTTGGCGCCAGCTTTCCAGACGCCCTCCTGCTCTGACAGCTCACCGATCGCGCGCATCGCGACCGGTGAGCCGTCGGCAAGGAGCGGAACGGCCAGTACCACCAACAAGTAGACGAGCAATTGTATGCGCGAATGCAGGACCATGACCCATCTCTCTCTGATCAACCCCGACGGACCAGGAGGTAGAAACCGATCCGTCGGGGCGACCTTGTTGTCACCTATTCGTGAACAGCGCTTCTTCGCCGCTCGCCAAATCCATCATGCTGATCTCAGTCAACTTGTTTAACAACAAGGCATGCGATAACATCGAATCCAATGCGAACATGCTTGGCGCTGTGTCGAAGATGACGGTATCACCAGGGGTGCGGACAGCGGGAAGCGGCTCCGCGGCAATGCCGAAAAGCAGAAAATGGAACCGCGAGCAGATCCACGACTCGTAAGGGTGCATGCCGGATCGCACCATCCAGAGTACCCTCCAAAACAGGTATAATGAATAATTATTTATTAGTTCCATAAGTCCTGCCTGTCCTGGCAAAAACAGGACGGGCAGGACTTATGGGCTTTATGCATGGCCTGATTCGCTGCCGATCAGTAGCCGTATTCTTTCTCAACCTCGGCGATGGACTCTTCGATGATGTCCATGCCCTTGGCGGCGACTTCCACGTCCATCACGATGGGCGGGGACATGCGCAGGATATGACCGGCGGGCACCCAGGCCAGGCCTTTCTTGAACGCCTTCTGGTAGACCAGCTTGCCGGCCACGTCAAAGGGCTCCTTCGTCGCTTTGTCCTTCACCAGCTCGACGCCGAGCAGGCAGCCCTTGCCGCGCACGTCGCCGATGATCGGGTGGCTGGCCTTCATCGCTTCCATACGCTTATCGAAATACTCACCGAGCACCAGCGCGTGGTCGAGCAGGCCTTCCTCTTCCATCGCCACGATGCTGGCCAGCGCCGCGCCGCAGGCCATCGGGTTGCCGCCGTAGCTGGTGGAGGCGGAGATCTTGTTGATGCTGTCCTTATATTTGTCGGACACCATCATGCCGGTCACCGGGAAGCCGTTGCCGAAGCCCTTGCCCACCGTCACCACGTCCGGGCGGGTGTCGTAGTGCTCCATGCAGAAGAACTTGCCGGTGCGACCCATGCTGGTCAGCACTTCGTCGGCAATGAGCAGGATGCCGCGGTCGTCGCAGAACTTGCGCAGCTTCGGGAAGAAATCGTCCGGCGGGAAGATGGAGCCGGCCCACCCCTGCACGGGCTCGAGGATGAAGGCGGCGACGTTGTTGGTGGTGGCGTTGGTGATGAACTCATCGTAGAAGTTGAGGTAGGCGTCGGTATCGATGGTGCCGTCGGCCTTTTTGAACAGCGGGCGGTAGGGATACGGGCGGGGCACCATGTAGAAGCCCTGCGCGCGGCCTGCACCATTCGTCGAGTTCATCTTCGCACAACTCACCGCGTGGCCGGACTTGCCGTGGAAGTCCATGAAGCAGGAGATAAACTCAAACTTGCCGGTAGCGGCGCGGGCGACGCGGAGAGCAGCCTCGACGGCGGTGGTGCCGCTGTCGTACAACTGCATGCCGGTCAGGTCCCACGGCTGGATGGCCGACAACTTCTCCAACAACTCCACCTTGACGGGCGTGTTGAAGTCGTGGCAGTTCATCAAGTTCTTCGCATGGTGGGCGACGGCTTCGCTGACCTTCGGGTGGCAGTGCCCCAGCGTGGTCACGTAGATGCCGCTGGAAAAGTCGAGGTAGACGTTGCCGTCCACGTCGGTGAGCGTGACGCCGTAGCCGGAGTCGAACACCACCGGGCAAAGGGTGACCTGGCTGGAATAGCCGATCATATGCGCCATGCCGCGGGCATTCAAAGCCTGCGATTTCGGGCCGGGAATGGTGTCGGTAACGATCTTCGGGACCGTGACCGGGTCGACGGCAGCCCAGGAGCGTGAAAGGGTTGACATGTGCGTTCTCCGTGTACGTTATGTGAGGTTTCCCTGTTCGTTGTGTTCATTATCAATTTTTTCCATTGGTTCGTCAAGGGGTTAATCCGTAGAAATTCAAAATAATGCCTTGACAAAGGGTCCATCACACGCTATCCTTTTGTTCGAAACGAACATGGAACTCAACCATCGACAACAACAAATCAGGGCGCTGCTGCAGAATGACGAACGCATCAGCGTGCGCAAGCTGGCCGGGCATTTTGCCGTGTCCGAGATGACCATCCGCCGGGACTTGAACGCGATGGAAGCGGAAGGCCTGCTGGTCCGCACCTACGGCGGCGCCACACCCACCGGCAGCCTGCGCCCCCACCACGAATCCCCCGCCCAGGTGGCCATCGGCCGCTGTGCGGCGGCGCTGGTGTCGCCCGGACAGACGGTCATGTTCAGCACCGGCGACACCGCGTTGGAGGTGGCACGGCATTTACCGCGGGATGCCAACCTGACGGTGGCCACCACCTCGCTCTCCATCGCGCAGGAGCTGTTCGGCTCCGACATCACCGTGGTGCTCTTCGGCGGCATCCTGCGCAAGGAGTTCCCCAGCCTTTACGGCCCGATGACCGAGGCGATGGTGAAGAATTTCCACGTCGACCTCCTCTTCACCGGCACCGACGGCGCCCGCAGCGACGACGGCTTTTACACCGCGGAGGTGCAGCACTCCAGCCTCGAGCAGGCGCTGATCAGCAGCGCCGACCACGTGGTGGTGGTGACGGAAAGCCGCAAATTCGACCAGCCCGCCTTCGTCCGCTTCGCGGCCATCGACGAGGTAGATAAAGTGATCACCGATGCCGGCCTGTCAGCGCTCGACCGCCGCAACCTGGAAGAGCGCGGAGTCGAAGTGGTGATCGCGCAAGAAGGATGAGGTAAGCGAGACAACGATGTGCGGACTGCCCACCTGGATGGATATCACTATTGAGCCGAAAGACGGCGTCTCCCTCCGTGTCACACAGCAGGGACGCGCGCTGGCGTATAAGCAATGGTCCAACGACGGTGCGCCGGAAACCACCATGATCGCCCCATCACCACAGCAGTGGCGCGAATTCGTTGCTGCACTGGAGGAAATTAAACTCAGGCATTGGGAGACAGAATACACTGCCGCGGGTGGCAGTTCAGGGATGCGCTGGTATATCGAGATCGTCGCGCCCGGCCTGTTAATCAATACCGAGGGGAACGGCGCCTTCCCTGAAGGCGACGCCTTCCCCCGGTTTCACGCGGCGCTGCAGCGGTTGCTCGGTATGTAGGAAAGCTTACCGATAGGTAGTTGTTTGTAGTAAGCCACGCAGCGAAGCGGAGTGGCGTCCGGGTATAGGAAAGCTTACTTGTCAACGAACGCCACTCCGCTTTGCTGCGTGGCTTACTACAAACAACTCTCGCTCGATATGCTTATCTGAAATGCGAAGAACGAAAAAATCCGCTATTATATCCATGAGGTATTCCTATGTCCGCTACTCCATTGCTCGGTCTCGCGCCCATCGGCAAGTTCGTCTTCTCGCATGAAGATGCCATGCGCATCAAGCGGGAGCTGCAGCAGCGGCTGACCGCCTGGGGTGTGCGCTATGTCGATCTGGACGGCGTCATCCCCGACGGTATGGTGCGTTCGCAGGCACACGTGGACCCGGCCGTCGATTACCTGAAGGGACAGGGGATCGACGCCCTCTTCCTGCCGCACTGCAACTTCGGCACCGAAGGCGCGGCGGGGATGATCGCGCGCAAGCTGAACGTCCCCACCCTCCTCTGGGGACCGCGCGACGAGGCGCCGCTGGAGGACGGCAAGCGGCTGCGCGACTCGCTGTGCGGGCTGTTCGCCTCCAGCAAGGTGCTGCATAAGCTGAACGTGCCCTTCACCTACATCGAGAACTGCCGCATTGACGACGCGCCTTTGCGCGAGGGGATGGACCGCTTCCTGCGCGCGGCGAACGTCGCTGCCGCCTTCCGCCAGGGCATCCGCATCGGGCACATCGGCCAGCGCATCGACTTCTTCTGGACCACCATCATCAACGAGAGCGAGCTGCTGGAGCGCTTCAAGGTCGAGGTGCTGCCCATCGACCTGGTGCAGTTCATCCGCTATGCGAAGGACCGCGCGACCGTCAACGCCGCCGCCTATGCCGACGAGGTGAAGCGCCTGCGCGCGGAGATGGACTTCGTCGACCTGGACGACGCGACGATTGCGCTCATCCTCGCCGTGCGCGACCAGATGCTGGCGGCGGTCGCCGACAACGGGCTGGACGGGCTGGCGGTGCAGGATTTCGACTCGCTGGTGGAGGAGATCGGCGCCTACTGCTTCTTCGCCAACAGCATGGTCTCCGACACCGTGCCCGTCTCCCTCGAGTCGGACATTCACGGTGCGATCAGCAACATCCTGCTGCACCGCGCGGCCTACAGCGACCCGGTCTTCCTGGTGGACGTGACGGTCCGCCACCCGCAGGACGACAACGGCGTCCTGCTCTGGCACGCCGGCGGTCCGCTCTCCATGAAAGCCCCTGGCGCAAAGGTGGAGGTCGGCCACCACTGGATCCTGCCCAGCCCCCTCTCCGGCATGCCCCACTTCCCGCTCCGCGGCGGCGACCTCACCGTCGCCCGCTTCGACGGCGACCACGGCAACTATCAACTGGCCATCGGCGAAGGCGAAAGCATGGACGGCCCCTACACGCGCAACAATTACGTCTGGATGAAGGTCGACAACTGGCCGCGCTGGGAGCGCCTGTTGATGGAAGGCCCCTTCATCCACCACACCGCCATGGCCTACGGCCACCTGGGCGACGTCCTGCGCGAAGCCTGCAAATACCTGCCCGGCGTAGAAGCGCTCACGCTGAACGAGGCGCCGGCGATGGTCAAGTGCCCGTTCTCGTAAACAATCCTTTGCGTTCTTTGCGTCCTTTGCGTGAAACTCTAGAATGCCGGCTATATGGAGAGTATCCAGTGTACGGGCAAACGGAAAATAGGCATTCCAAAGTACCGGTCGCGATCCACCTGATCGCCCTCTTATATGTCGTGCAGGCGGCGATGATAGGCACGTCATTCCACTTCATAAAGAAGGCGGTGTCAGCCTCCCTCTTACGCGAAGATGTGATTACTTTTCTGCTGCTGCTGGTTCCATTGATCGCCCTTTGGTCAATCTATTGCCCCAATCGATATACGCGCTGGTTTCCGCTCTATGGGATTACCTGCAACTGGCTGATCGTATATGGCATTGGGTCCTTGTTGTTGGATTCGGTATGGCAGACTGCGTCAAGCCAATCCGATTTTAGCCTGTTATTCGGGCCTATGCTGACGTTCATGTTGCTGGTGATCTTCACGCTCTGGATGCTCTTTGCCTTCCTGCCGTTGCGCTTCATCCCGTCGGCCAGGGAATACATTTTCGGCTCCACCCCATCGAAATAGAGGACTCTAATGGGTAAATACGACACCGTCGAACTCCAAGGCCCCGAGCGCGAGCAGGCCCTCGCCGAGATCGCCGGCTATCTGCGCGCCTGGGGCGTGACCATGCCGCCGGTCGAGCCGCTACCGCTGCATTTCGGCCTCAACCGCTTCCGCGAGATCGGCGAGACGGAATACTGGATTGCCAACGAGGCGGAACTGGGCTACTGCGGCAAATTCCTCGTTGTCTTCGAGGGACAGACCTGCCCCTACCATTATCATCGCATCAAGAATGAGACCTTCTATGTGTTGAAGGGCCGCATCCGCATGCGCGTGAATGATGAGGAGCGCGAGATGACAGAGGGCGATGTGCTGGCCATGCCCCCCGGCGCCAGCCACTCCTTCACCGGCCTGGGCGGCCCCGCCCTTATCCTGGAAGTCTCCATGCCGTCTATCCTGCAAGATAATTTCTTTTCCGACAAAGCCATCGGTGAAGACGGCGTGATTTAAGCAACTCCTGGGATCGCAGGCGTCCCAGGAGCCGCCATCCGGCAGGTTTAACACCGCTGATTTTTGGGTATAGAGTGAGCATCCGCAACAGAGGCAACCCCATTTCCGTATCCCGAACTTTCTCAAAATCACGCTCAAAATATCGTCAGAGCCGGGGATCTGCGGGGTTCTGCGCCGCCCGCTGGAGCAATTGGCCGGCACTTTTTTAAAAAATTCTTCTAATGCATCTAGCGCCGTCATTGAACTGGTGCTATACTCCTGCCTTGGTTACGAAAATTCCGTCCCTCCGTTGGGAGCATCATGAACCGAACAGCGCAACGCATCGACGAACCGCACCGTACTACCACCCTTTCCCTCTTTGACCAGGCCCTTCAGGTCTTCGACGGCTGGACTGATCCCGACACCGGCGTGCGCGTGCTGCGCGTGTTCGCCAACAACCTGCCCCGCATTCCCGGCCTCTGGGGCACCATCTACCACCAGCGCCGGTGTTTTCTGGATGGCGGGCGGAAGGTGCTGCTGCATGCCAAGCAGGGAGTCGCCGGCGAGGGGAAACCCGGCTCCTACCTCCTCGACCTGACGACCAGCGAAGCGGAATCGCCTTTCCCCTCCGGATACCGGGTGCTGGACGTGGCGGAGACCGGCATCGCCCTGCTGGCCCGGCGGGCGGCCGGTGACGATGTCGCCGTGCTGTGGGACATGATCGGGGAAACCGAGCTGGCATCCATCGGCACCGAAGGCTGGACGCGCGAAGGGCCCTGGTTCCTTGGCGACGGCCGGCGTGCGCTGGTCTCGCACACCCGCGGAGAGCGGTACGATCACTTCTGCGAAAGCCACTTCCACCTGCTGTCGCCGGATGAGCCGCCGCGCATCGTGCTGGAGGCGGAGGGCGCCTGGTGCAACCACGTGACTGCGCACCCCTTCCACCCGGAGCTCTACGCTTATGACCGCTGGCCGTGCCCGCGGTATGACATCGACCAGGTGATCCGCGTCCGCAGCATCGACGGCACCTATGACGAGCCGGCGAAGCTGGACGAGCACGCCATGCGCCCCGGCAACTTCTTCGGCGTGCGCGACCACTTCGTGTGGACGCCGGACGGGAAGTATATCGTCAGCTACCTCAACGCCACCGCCGTCGACTATAAGGCAGAATTAAACCACTTCGAGTTCGACTGGGTGCTGAGCGCGCTGGATTGGCGCACCGGTGAGGACCGGGCCGCCCGCTATCCCGCCGGCCGCTGGGGCGGGCACATGCAGATCACGCCCGACTCGAAGCATATCCTCTGCTGTGGCGGCCCCGGCTTCGACAAGCTCTTCGCCGTCAGCATCGAGGAACTGGCCCAGGGGTGGAACGAGCACATTCTCTGCTCCTACCCACGGACGATTTCGCAGGGGACCAACGGCGACCCGTTCCCCTACCCCTTTGCCCTGCCCGACGGCAGCGGCGTCATCTTCACCGCCGGCTGGCCGGGAGACGAATACGGCGTGTTCCTGGCGGAATGGCCGGAGTCGCTGATGTAAGGAGGCGCACGGTGACCAACGAAGTGCTTGCACCGACAATTTTCGAGCAGGCCGTGAAGGTCTTTGACGGCTGGACCGATCCGGACACCGGCGCCCGCGTGCTGCGCCTGCACGCCCGCAACGTGCCGCACACGCCTGGCATGTGGAGCACCTTTTATCACCAGTTCCATCCGTTCCTGCAGGGCGGGCGGACGGTGCTGCTACATACACGCAAGATGTATGCCGACGCCGACGGGCCGGCCACCTACGCATTGGACCTGACCACCGGCGACGCATCCAATCTCATCCCGATCGGCTACCACGTGACCGATGTCTGGGATGAGACGCAATGCGCGCTGTTGAATGCGAAGGAAGCGGACGGCACCCGCATCGTGCTGTGGGACCTGCAGGCGGGGCGGGAGCTGTGCTCCGTCTACCTGGCGGGCTGGAACTACTGCGTCTCCGGTTTTCTCTGTGACGGCCGCCGCGCGCTGGTCTCCTATTACCGCGGCAAACCGTATAACGAGCCGGTGCAGTCGCGGTTGATGCTGCTTGCACCGGATGAGCCGCCACGCATCGCGTATGAGGCGGACGACCACTTCTGCACCCATGTCGTCGGCCATCCGACCGATCCCAACCTGTACTCCTTCGATCACTGGCCGTCACCCATGCAGCCCATCGAGCAAGGCATCACGCTGCGCACAGTGGATGGCTCCTTCCACGAGCCGCTGAAGATGGACGAGCGGGCCATGCGGCCGGGCGACACCTGGGGGGCGCGCGACCATTATCTCTGGACCCCCGACGGCGCGCGCGTGGTCAGCTACCTCTGCTCGCATCCCATCGACCTCGGGCCCGGGTTCAACCACTACACACTGGACTGGTGGCTCAGCGCCACCGACTGGCGGACCGGGGAAGACCTGGCTGCCCGCTATCCGTCCGGCCGCTGGGGCGGACATATGGCGGTGACACCCGATTCACGTTACGCCGTCTGCGGCGGCGGGCCGGGGTATGATTACCTTTTTGCGGTGGAGATCGACGGTCTGCGCCAGGGGTGGAACGAGCATATCATCTGCGCCTACCCGCATAACGAATCGCTGGGCACGAACGCCGACCCCTGTCCAATGCCGTTTGTGCTGCCGGACGGCAGCGGCGTAATTTTCAACGCCGGCTGGCATGGAGACGATTACGGCGTTTACCTGGCCGAGTGGCCGAGCGCATTGAAATAAGGAGCACCATGGTGACGACCGACGTAAAAACCGAGACACTGTTTGACCGAGCCGCGAAGGTCTTCGACGGCTGGACCGATCCCGACACCGGCGCCCGCGTGCTGCGCGTGTGGGCGAGCAATCTGCCGCGCATCCCCGGCATGTGGACCACCTTCTACCACCAGTATCGCCCGTTCCTGAACGGCGGGCGCACCGTGCTGCTGCATGGCGGGAAGAAGCTCAAATCCGAAGACCGGTACACGACCTATGCCGTCGATCTGGCCACCGGCCAGGCGGAGCCGTTCAGCCTGGACGGATGCCGTCCTGTTGAAGTCTTCGACGAGACGCAGATGGCCGTGGCCATCTCCCGGTCCTGGCATGACGCTACGGGAGCGCGGGCCATTCTCTGGGACATGCAAGCCGACAAAAAGGTTGCCTCGGTCAGCTCGGGCGACTGGAAGCTGAATTCCATCAATTTCCTGTGCGACGGCCGGCGCGCGCTGGCCTTCATGTACCGCGGCGAGCATTACACCGAGCCGGTGCAGTCGCGGCACTACCTGCTGGAGCCGGGCGAGGAGCCGCGGCTCATCATGGAGGCGGACGGCTATTTCTGCAGCCACATGGTCGGCCACCCCACCGATGCCAACATGTATACCTATGACCGCTGGCCGTCACCCAAGCGCGACATCGACCAGGCGATCACCATCCGCACGCTGGACGGCAGCTTCGAGGAACGGGTGAAGCTGGATGAGCACGCCCCGCGTCCCGCCGACATGTGGGGTTGCCGCGACCATTACGTGTGGGCGCCGGACGGCAGCCGCATCGTCAGCTACCTGGCCTGCAGCCCGATCGAATTATTGTCGTCGGATCCGAATTTCAACCATTATGAATTCGACTGGTGGCTCAGCGCGCTGGACTGGCGCACCGGCGAGGATTATGCCGCACCCTATCCGGCCGGGCGCTGGGGCGGGCACATGCAGATGTCTAACGACTCGAAATACATCATTTGCGGCGGCGGTCCCGGCTTCGACAAGCTCTTCGCCGTCGACATGGCGGCGCTGAAACACGGTTGGAACGAGCACATTATCTGCTCCTACCCGACCACCACGCCCCTGGGCAAGAACTCCGACCCCTTCCCGTATCCCTTCCACCTGCCTGACGGCAGCGGCGTGATCTTCAACGCCGGCTGGTATGGCGACGAGCACGGAGTCTACCTGGCGGAGTGGCCGAGTGAGCTGAAGTGAGAAAAGCCGGGAGCGCAGATTGCCAATCCGCGCGTAATACTCGAATATCAAGAACATGCGCGGATTGGCAATCCGCGCTCCGAGGGAGCCGACAATGACCCTATTTAACCGCGCCGCCAAGGTGTTTGACGGCTGGACCGATCCCGAGACCGGCGTCCGCGTGCTGCGCCTGTTCCGGCGGGGAGCAGCGTGCGCCATCGAGGATGTCTGGCAGACGCTGTATCAGCAATGCTGCCCTTTCCTCAATGACGGGCGTGAGGTGTTGCTGCGCACCGGGCAGTCCTACTCTGGGCTGGGCGGCAAGGAGCACCAGCTGCTCGACCTGACGACGGGTCAGTGGCGAAACCCCTTCCCCGCCGGTTACAAGGCCGTGCAGGTGTTCGACGCGACGAATATCGCCCTGCTGCTGGCCGGGGATGCGCGCGCCGTCCTCTGGGATCTAGGGGCGGACACCGAACTGGCGTCGGTGAGCTGGGAGGACTGGCGTTTCAGCGGCTTTTACTTCCTTGGCGACGGCCGCCGCGCGCTGGTCTCACTCTTCCGCGGCCGGCCGTATGACGAGCCGGTGCAATCACGGATGCATCTGTTGACGCCGGGCGAGCAGCCGCGGCTCATCATGGAAGCGGACGGGTATTTTTGCAACCACATGCAGGGTTGCCCGACCGATCCAGAGATGTTCGCGTATGATCGCTGGCCCAGCCCGCACCGGTCCGTGGAGCAGGTGACCCACATCGCTACCGTGGACGGCCGCGTCAACGAGCCGGTGAAGCTCGACGAGAATGCCCCACGTCCGCTGGACATGTGGGGCTGTCGCGACCACTATGTATGGACGCCGGACGGCAGCCGCATCGTCAGCTACCTGAACCCAACGCCCATGGAGATCATGCCGAAATCCGCCGAGTTCAACCACTTCGCCCTCGGCTGGTGGTTAAGCGCGCTGGACTGGCGCACCGGTGAGGACTACGCCGCGCCCTATCCCGCTGGGCGCTGGGGCGGGCACATGCAGATCACCCCCGATTCGAAATACATTATTGCCGCCGGCGGCCCCGGTTTTGACAAGCTCTTCGCCGTCAACATCGCTGAGTTGCGCCAGGGGTGGAACGAGCAGATCATCTGCTCCTACCCCACCACCACCTCCATCGGCAAGAACTCCGACCCCTTCCCGTATCCCTTCGCCTTGCCCGACGGCAGCGGCGTCATCTTCAGCGCCGGCTGGTACGGCGACGAGCACGGGGTGTACCTGGCGGAGTGGCCGACATCATTGAAGTGAGATGACATCGGGAACAGTCCCCTAACCTATCGGGGACAGTGGGGCTGTTGAAAAGGTCGCCCTCCCATCAATGCGACTTTTTCAACAGCCCCACAGTTCCCCGCTAGGCATCCAAAGACCTAACTCATTAGGTATCGTCATTATTCTTCTCCCCGGAACATCTTCCCCCTGATTATCGTCTAACATTTTATATCGCGTTAACAGCGAGTTAATCTCCTGCTAACAGGCTAGGCTTATAATTCGGTTCATACAGAAAACACAATTTAGAGCGCTCAGGGAGGGAGCGTATATATGATTATTCGCTTGGTTCCAACCGATGGTCGCAGAAGCGTACAATTTTCCGCAGTCACCAATGCCTGGTCAGGGATGCTCAATTACCTGTCGCTGCTGCAGGATTTGAAATTGACCGTTGGCGACGATCTGGATCAGGGGTGGCGCGAGATGCCCTGCCCTTCGTGCGGGGCCATGATGGATCCCTACTGGTTCGCCGACGTGATCGAGGCGCAGGCGGTATTCAAGCACGTCACCCGCATGGTGGTGATGCCGTGTTGCCGAGCGGATATCAGCGTCAATGCGTTATGCGAGCAGGAGAAAGAGCGCCTGGCGGGATTCGTCCTCTCCTTCCGCTCGCAGGGGCGAGACATGGATGTGAAGGTGATTCACAAGCTCGAGCAGGTGCTCGACTGCCCGTTGACCATGTATTTTGACATGGAAACGGCAATTGACTGAAACGAAATGCCCGCAATAACCGTATTAACGATTATGGAATAATATCAGGGGCATGACTGCCAGCCAGGAGGAAGGTAACTCATGATCGAAGAGTGGGGACACATTATTCCTGTTGACCCGACGTATGTGCCGAGCCCGGCCGCGCAATTCCAGGCGCTGCAGTTCTGGGCATCGCGGGATAAGCAGGGGAGCTCAAAAACCATTGAAATCCACGCACAGGTGCACTACATCCCCCCGACGGATGGCACGCTGCACGCTGTCTGCTGCCCGAACTGCCGGCGGTCGGTGGATCCGGGCTGGCTGGAGGACGCCGTCAATCTGGCACGCGTGGACGGCTTCAACAACCTGCTCACCGTCATCCCCTGCTGCGGCGCCTTCGTCTCGCTGAACGACCTGAAGGTGACCCGGGGATTCGCTCCCTTCGGCTTCGCCCGTTTCTGCATGAGCACACACAACCCGGACCCGTTGAGCGTCGGCAACATCACCCTCAAACACCTGGAAACCATCCTCGGCTGCCAATTGCGCGTGGTATGGAAACGCCGCATGATCTCCGTCTCCGCACTGACGGGGGTGCCGAGAGTTACGAACGATTAGCAGGGAGGGCGAGCGTCCCCGCGAGCCCCGTGCGAACGCGCCGGGAGTGAACCCGATTCTACGTCTTTACGTAAACTGTAGGTTCACTCCCGGCGCGTTCGCACGGGGCTCGCGGGGACGCTCGCCCTCCCAATTTACATCCGTCGTAATCGTTCGATCCGCTCCTCAATGGGCGGGTGGGTATCGAACAGACCGTTCAACCAGCCGCCGTGCTCCTTGAGCGGATTGGCGATGTAGAGGTGGGCGGTGGCTTTGTTGGCGACTTCCAGCGGTTCGGTGTCGCTGGCGATCGCCTGCAGCGCGCCGGCCAGGCCTTCGGGATAGCGCGTCAGCTTGATGGCGTGCGCATCGGCCAGGTATTCGCGCCGGCGGGAGAGGGCTAACTGCAGCAGCTTGGCGATGATGGGCGAGAGGATGACGGCGAGCAGCGCGATGATCATCAGGATGGCGTTGCCGCCGCCCCCATCACGGTCAGAGCGCCGCCGGCGCCCCCCACCGAACCACATCGAGCGCAGCACCCAGTCGGAGAGCAGCACGATCATCCCCACCATCACCGCCACCACCGTGGAAAGCAGGATGTCGCGGTCGGCCACGTGGCTCAGCTCGTGCGCCAGCACGCCTTCGAGTTGGTAGCGGTTGAGCTTATCGAGCAGTCCGGTGGTCACCGCCACCGCCGCGTGCTCCGGGTCGCGCCCGGTGGCGAAGGCATTCGGTGCGCTGTCAAAGATGATGTAGGCCTTCGGCACACTGCGCATCCCCGCCGCCAGCGTCAGGCCTTCCAGCGTGTTGATGAGGTATGGGTATTCCTCCTTCGTTGCCTCCACCGCTCCGGACATCGAAAGCACAATCTTGTCTGAATTGTAGTAGCTGAAGAAGCTGGTGAAGAAGGCGACCACGGCGGCGATGACCGCGAAAACCACGGCCATATTTTTATCGTAGATATACGACACCGCCAGCACGATGCCCACCAGGAACAGGCTGAAGACGAACATCAACAGAATCGTGCCGCGCGTATTCGCCGCGATCTGATCTTCAAAGATCCACGGCGTGGCCGGGCGCGACGGCGGCTGGTAGGCGCCCTGCGGGTCGATGTGGCGAGGCTCGACCGCGGAATTCATATCCGGTCTAAATGATGAGCTCATTGCTTCTGGCATCCCCGTTCCGCCTCGCGGAGTTATCGCGGGCGGTATTTCGTCTGATACCCAGGATTCTCTTCAGGGCGATACGCGTTAGGATAATTCCAATCCGTCTTCACGTCCACCGTGGTGCCCTTGATCAGCTTGAAGACGGCATACGGATTGCTGATGTAATGCAGCCTGGTGCCGGATGGTGAAAAGAACAGGTTGCCGGCGTCCACCGTGGAAACGTAAAACCCGTTGGGGTTGGGACGCGGCTCCGAGACATTGGCGCATCGAATAGTGCCCACGCCGAAAAGCGAATCCAGGAAGCCGACGGTCACCTCGGTATCCGAAATCTGATCGTAGTCGATGGCGTTGAAGCCCGTACCCCAGAACCCGCTGCGCGTCATCACCCGCTTGTTCGTCACCGCGTAGGCGGTACGGTTATAGAGGATCAGCAGGCGGATGGCGTCAAAAAGACTGAGCATCAGGAAAAACGAGATGATCAGAAACGCCCATCCGGGAGGGATGTGGCCGTCCTCGGGCTTGAGCCGGCTGAGGAAGATGAAGCCGACCGTGAACCACCCGAGGGCAAAGACCGTGAACGGCAGATCGCTCAGGAAGAACGGCCAGAACGACGGCTTGCCGACCCAGAGGAACTCCTCGTCCCGGTCCCTCACCGCCTCGAATTCCGGACTGATGCGCTGATAGGTTTCCATGCGATCCTCACGCTCCAGTGATCGAGCGACCATACCCCGGATTCTCCTGGGGACGTAATGCATTCGGATGTCGCCAGTCGGACCGCACGTCGTTCGCCGTCTGTTTGATCAGCTCATACACGCGATACGGGTCGTTCACCGCGATGAAGCGGGTGTCCATGCGGGGAAAGAGCGGCGTCCGATGCCGGCGTTGAAATAGGGAGGTGTCGTCCGGGATATCATCTCTCGCGATCCCCCGGATGCTGCCGGCATGATACCAGGACTCGATCATCCTGACCGTGACATTGGTCTCCGCCACCCCGTCATAATCGATGGCGCGGAATTCCGGCGCGTATACCCCGCCGCTGATGATGATGCGGCGATCAGTGATGGCGTAGAACGTGTTCCGGTAAATCAGCGCGAAATACACGATCTGGGCGGCGGCCATCACGGTCGCCAGGAACGCAAACAGGAAGATCGGCCAGGGTGACGGGCTCACCCGATGGGTAAGCAACGCCGGCCCCCCGAAAAGCAGGAGTATGATAACCGGATTGGTCAACCCCGCAATGATCACGCGGATATCCTGCAGGAGGAACGGCATCAGCACCGGCCGTCCGATCCAGAGCATCTCCTCCCCGCGATCGAGAATGGCCTTCAAATGCGGCGGGACACGTTTCCCGGTAATCATAATCTTCCTTACGACGATCTACAAGTTGAAGCTCACCGTCGGCACCGAGCGCTCGCCGTCTTCCATCTGGAAGTATTGCTCTTCCGTGAACCCGCTCGAATTGGCGATCATGTTGGCGGGGAACATTTTGATGGTCGCGTTGTAGACGTTCACCACGTCGTTGTAGTGCTGGCGCGCATACGCGATCTTGCCTTCCGTGCCGGACAGCTCTTCCTGCAGCATCATGAAGTTCTCGTTGGCCTTCAGGTTGGGGTAGGCCTCGGACACGGCAAACAGCGAGCGCAGCGTGCTGGTGAGCATGTTCTCCGCCTGCTGTTTCTCCTGGATGGACTGCGCGCCCACGGCGACATTGCGCGCCGCGATCACTGCCTCCAGCGTCTTGCTCTCGTGCGCGGCGTATCCCTTCACCGTCTCCACCAGGTTGGGGATCAAATCATGCCGTCGTTTGAGCTGCACGTCGATCTGGCTCCACGAATTCCGCACCTGCTCGCGCAGCCCCACCAGCCGGTTGTAGGTGGCGATGATGAACAGGACGATGAGCACGACAATGACAAGCACGATAATCAGTGGCCACATGGCATCCTCCTCGATCCGTCGAAGTTCAGGATTTTTCGCATTATACGGTATTCCGACGAAAACTTCATCTTACGTGAATTGTAACATATATTCCGCTAAGTATGCCGTGTTAACCTTTCGGAGACAAGTGCGGCGGCTCGCTTGTAAAAAATCCCGAAGGGATGGCAGTCAATAGCCGGGGGTGGAGCGAAGCGGAACCCCCGGGATCGTGTCAGGAGAAAGCCCGAGCCCTTAAAGGGCGGCAGTAAGCTTACTGTCACCCCTACCGGGGTTCGGGCTCTTCCGGCATCCGGTCCCGGGGGGTTCCGCTTCGCTCCACCCCCGGCTATTGACTGGCGTCCCTTCGGGACTAACCCATATGCAATCCGCCGTCCACCGAAAGCGCCTGCCCGGTGATATACGCGGCCTCCGGCGAGGCGAGGAAGGCGACCAGGGAGGCGATGTCGTCGGGAGCGCCGAAGCGGCCGGCGGGGATGCCGCGCAGCAGGCCTTCGCGGCGCGTCTCCTCCATCTCCGCGGTCAACTCCGTCTCGATCATGCCGGGGCAGACGGCGTTGACGGTGATGCCCTGCGGCGCCACTTCGCGGGCCAGCGCGTGGGTCAGGCCGAGCAGCCCGGCCTTGGCGGCGGCATAGTTGGCGCGGCGCACATCGCCGGTATAGGCGGCGTCGGAACTGATGTTGATGATCCGCCCCCACTTCGCACGCAGCATGCCGGCCAGCACGGCCTTCGCGCAGAGAAAGGCGCCGGTCAGATTCGTCTGCAGCACGTCGTCCCATTCGTCCTGCGACATGAAGCGCAGGTAATTGTCGCGCACCATGCCGGCGTTGTTCACTAAAATGGACACCGGACCCTGGTGCTCCGCAATCTCCTGCGCGACTTCCTTCAACCGCACGCCGTCGCGCACATCGAGCTGGTAGGCGGCGGCGCAACCTTCGATTTCGGTCTCGATGCCGCGCACCACCTCTACCGCCAGTTCCGCCTGTTCGCGGTAGGTGATGGCTACTGCCGCGCCGCGCGCCGCCAGCGCCCGCGCGATCGCCCGCCCGATGCCGCGCGACCCGCCCGTCACCAGCGCCGTTTTGCCCGTCAAGCTCCCTGCATCATTCATGTGCCTTCTCCGGAACGGTAGATTGAGGCTCCGCAGCCCGATGGTATCGCCTAATTCTCTACTTCGCCGCGGAATTTGTCCACCTTCCCCGACACCACCCGAAAATCGCCCATGCTGAGGCATTGACCCCGGAAGAAGCCGTGGTATTATCAGGTCGTGGGATGTGAGAGGTGGAAAAGTCCAGGCCACGTCCATACTGAACATTGCCGTTTGATGCTTCACCGCATCCGGTGATTTCGTTCAGAGATCCGGGAGCTTGTCCGTGGACCCGGCTCCATCCCTAAAGGGCCCGATTTTCGTGCATAACGATGATCGGGCCCAGTCTATTTCCCCAGCGCCTATCCCCTGGAAGAATCCTGAACCAGCTACTCACCGCCAATAAAACTTAATTATTTATCAGCAATATATAGAAATAGCGTTTATTGCATTACACCGCCGGGTAAAAAGCAAACCAATCTCTCTTCAGGGAGCCAATATCCGCAGTCCGTTTCCCCTGACGGGCTGGATAAGCCTGGATCGGCTTAGCTATGCTCGACCGATTATCCATTGCGTTGACCTTTGCCCGGCATATCCAGCGCGGTGCAAATTAATTATCGTGCATTATCCATGCGAAGGCGGCGTCCCATAGGTGGTGGAAATTCCCGGAGCATAGCCGGGGCTAGGTAAATAGGCCAGCGTGTCGAACATTTCGAGTAACTCCTACATCACTGGAAGAGAGGGACACGCTGTGAAGC